>OGQD01000417.1_pt1 | contig 32683 bp, 25 predicted proteins | sample 1553091 | NCBI WGS metagenome assembly OGQD01 (sample SAMEA2580290, study PRJEB22360) | human gut metagenome | biome: human gut; feature: human-associated habitat; material: faeces | place: Denmark | collected 2008/2010
TGGCCGGCACCGCCTGGCCGGGCAAGCCGATCGGCCGCGACCTGGGCCACCTGATGCGGCGCGCCCAGGACGCCGGCCATGAAGTCGGCCTGCATGCGTGGGACCACCACGGCTGGCAGGCCAACGCCGGCCGCTGGAGCACCGAGCAGCTCGAACAACAGATCCGCCGTGGCGTCGACACTCTTGCCGACATCCTCGGCAACCCGGTGGAGTGCTCGGCGGTGGCCGGCTGGCGCGCCGACGAACGCACCGTGGAAGCCAAGGAGCGCTTCGGCTTTCGCTACAACAGCGATTGCCGCGGCCGCTCGCTGTTCCGCCCGCGCCTGGCCGACGGTCGCGCCGGCACCCCGCAGATCCCGGTGGACATGCCCACCTTCGACGAGGTCGTCGGTCCACAGGTGGCGCCGTCCGCCTTCAATGACTACATCCTTTCCCGTTTCGACATGGACGCCTTGAACGTGTACACCATTCACGCCGAGGTCGAGGGCATTCTCATGGCCCACGACTTCCGCCGCTTGCTGGCCCAGGCACGGGCCGGCGGCATCCGCTTCGTCCCGCTGGGCCGGCTGCTGCCGGACGACCCGACCACCCTGCCCGTCGCCAGCCTGGTGCGCGGCGAACTGGCTGGCCGCGAAGGCTGGCTGGGGGTGCAGCACGCATGAAGCGCCTGGCCTACCCGACACTGCTCGCCGCCTTCGTCCTGTGCATCCTGCTGCCGATGGCTTTCCACGGCCTGTGGATCCCGGACGAGTCGCGCAACGCGCAGATCAGCCAGGCCATGCTGCAGAGCGGCGACTGGGTGTCCCCGCACCTGCTGGGCCTGCGCTACTTCGAGAAGCCTACCGGCGGCTACTGGCTGATCGCAGCCAGCCAGGCCGTGTTCGGGCAGAACCTGTTCGGCGTGCGCTTTGCCTCCGCACTGGTCACCGCGCTGAGCACCCTGCTGGTGATCCTGGTCGCCCGCCGCCTGTGGAACGACCCGCGCCGCACCTGGGCCGCCGGTCTGCTGTACCTGAGCTTCGGGTTGATCGCGGGGCAGGCCGGCTACGCCAATCTCGACCCACAGTTCACCTTCTGCGTGAACCTCAGCCTCGGTGCCCTGTGGTTCGCTTTCGATGCCAGCACCCCGCGCGGGCGCCTGGCTGCCTGGAGCCTGCTGGGTGCCGCCTGCGCCTTCGGCTTCATGACCAAGGGCTTCCTCGCCTTCCTGTTGCCGGTGATCGTCGGCCTGCCCTACGCCGTGCTGCAGAAGCGCCTGGGCGAACTGCTGCGCTACGGCCCGCTGGCGGTGCTGGTGGCCGCGCTGGTCTGCGCGCCCTGGGTACTGCTGATCCACGCCCGCGAGCCGGACTTCTGGGACTTCTTCTTCTGGCACGAGCACATCCGCCGCTTCGCCGGTGACGACGCCCAGCACGGCCGTCCATTCTGGTTCTTCGTCCCGCTGCTGTTCGCCAGCGCACTGCCCTGGGCTGTGCTGGTCTTCCCTGCGCTGCGTAACGCAATCCAGGGCTGGCGCGACTCGAAGCTGCTGTTCCTGCTGCTGTGGTTCGTCATGCCCTTCCTGTTCTTCAGCCTGGCCAAGGGCAAGCTGCCGACCTACATCATGCCCTGCTTCGCCCCGCTCGCCCTGCTGATGGCCGATGCCCTCGGCCGTGCGCTGCAGCAGCACCGGCAAGTCGCCCTGAAGTTCAACGGCGCGCTCAATCTTCTGCTGGGCAGCAGTGCGCTGGCCGGGCTGCTCTTCATGCAGGCACGGCACCCGCAGTACCACGACGAACTGCCCAGCGTGCTGATGGTTGCCCTGGTGTGCATCGCCTGGCTGCTCGCCGGCCTGCTGCAACTGCTGCGCCCCGCTCGCTTCTGGGCGGCGCCGGCCTTCGCGGCCTGGCTGCTGGTGGCCCTGGTGCCCAACGCGATGCCGAACAAGATGGTCAACAGCAAGATGCCCGACCAGTTCATCGCCGAGCACCTGGACCAGCTCAAGGACGCCCGCAGCCTGCTGAGCAACGACCTGGGCGCCGCCACCGCGCTCGCCTGGCGCACCCGGCGCAGCGACATCACGCTGTTCAACACCGAAGGCGAGCTGAAGTTCGGCCTCGGCTACCCCGAAGGCCAGGGCCGCAGCATCCCGCCCGAGGGCATCCACGCGTGGATCGACCGGACCCGCGCCGAGGGCTCCATCGGCGTGATCATGCGGGTCAACAGCGCCAGCGACGAAGCGGAACTGGCCATGCTGCCCAGCGACGCCATCAGCTACCGGCAGAACCACCTGGTGGTCCTGCTGATTCCGCAGGCCGCGCCATGACTGCCCTGCTGCTGGCGGGCGTCTGCCTGCTCACCTGCCTGGGCCAGCTGGCGCAGAAGTTCGCCGTGGAAAGCTGGCGCGATGCGCCCTCGAGCCTGACGGCGAAGCTCTTCTCGCCCTGGCTGATCCTGGCCGTCGCCTGCCTGGGCGCCGGCCTGCTGCTCTGGCTGCTGGTCCTGCAACGCCTGGAAGTCGGCGTCGCCTACCCGACGCTGAGCCTGAACTTCGTGCTGGTGACGCTACTGGCGAGCCGCCTGTTCGGCGAGCGCACAGCGCATTGACGGCCGCCACTGGTTCGGCGTGGCCCTGATCGTCGGCGGCGTCGCCCTGCTGGGGATGCACTCGTGAAGCGCGGCATCGCTTTCGCCCTGGGCAGCGTGCTGCTGGTGAGCAGTGCGCAGCTGGGCATGCGCTGGAGCATGTCGCGCCTGCCCTCGCACTGGCCGTTCGACCCGGCGCAACTCGACATCGTTGCGCTCCTGGCGCTGGCCGGGGCAGTGCTCGCCTACGCGCTGTCGATGCTCTGCTGGCTGCTTGCCCTGAAACACCTGCCGCTGAGCCGCGCCTACTCGCTGCTGAGCCTGAGCTACGCCCTCGTCTATCTCGGCGCCGCCGTGCTGCCGGGCCTCGGCGAGCCGCTGAGCCTGCCGCGCACCCTGGGCGTAGCCCTGGTGATCGCCGGCGTGATCGCGATCAACGCGCCACGCCGACCTGACAGAACAACCGTCATCAAACCCAGCGACGCTCGCTCCGAGCACGCGCAGTTCGACTGACCTCAATCCCGCTTCAAGTCCCTTTTCGGGAGAGCAGACCATGAAAATCAGCGTATTCGGAATCGGTTATGTAGGCCTGGTGCAGGCCGCGGTCATGGCCGAAGTGGGCCACGACGTCCTGTGCATGGACATCGACGAGGACAAGATCGCCAAGCTCAAGCGCGGCCAGATCAGCATCTTCGAACCGGGCCTGGCCGAGCTGGTGAGGGACAACCTGGAAGCCGGACGCCTGCGCTTCACCAGCGACGTCGCCGAGACAGCCGCCCATGGCCGCGTGCAGTTCATCGCCGTCGGCACCCCGCCGCTGCCCGATGGCTCGGCCGACCTGCGTGCCGTGCTGGCCGTGGCCGAAGGCATCGCCCGCCACCGTACCCAGCCGGTGATCATCGTCGAGAAATCCACCGTGCCGGTGGGCACCGGTGACCGCGTGAAGGCCAAGGTACTCGCGGTGCTCGCCGAGGAAGGCCGCAGCCTGGACTTCGAGATCGTCTCCAACCCCGAGTTCCTCAAGGAAGGCTCGGCGCTGGCCGACTGCCGCAAACCCGACCGCATCGTCATCGGCTGCGAAAGCCCCGAGGTGCTGGATGTGATGCGCGAGATCTACGAGCCGTTCAATCGCAACCACGACCGCATCCTGACCATGAACCTGCGCAGCGCGGAGCTGACCAAGTACGCCGCCAACTGCATGCTCGCCACCAAGATCAGCTTCATCAACCAGATCGCCGAGCTGGCCGAGCACCTGGGCGCCGACATCGAAGCCGTGCGCCAGGGCATGGGCGCCGACCCGCGCATCGGCTACCACTTCATCTATCCCGGCTGCGGCTATGGCGGCTCGTGCTTCCCCAAGGACGTCCAGGCGCTGATCCAGAGTGCCGAGGAAGCCCACTGCTCAAGCGACCTGCTGCGCGCCGTGGAAGCGGTCAACCAGCGGCAGAAGAGCAAGCTGTTCGAACGCATCCACAGCTACTACGGCGGCAAGCTCAAGGGGCGCACCTTCGCGCTCTGGGGCCTGTCGTTCAAGCCCAATACCGACGACATGCGCGACGCCCCCAGCCGCACCCTGATGGAAGCCCTGTGGGCCGCTGGCGCCAAGGTCCGCGCCTTCGACCCCGAGGCCATGCCCGAGGCGCAGCGCCTGTACGGCCACGATGAACGCCTGACCCTGATGGGCACCCCGGAAGCCACCCTCGGCGGCGCCGATGCCCTGGTGATCTGCACCGAGTGGCGGCAGTTCAAGGCGCCGGACTTCGAGCTGGTGGCCAGCCGCCTGAAGTCCCCGCTGATCTTCGACGGCCGCAACCTGTTCGACCCCGAGCGCTTGGCGCGCTACGGCTTCGAATACTTCCCCATGGGCCGCGGCGACTCGCACCGCCTGCCGGTGCCGGCGCAGGTCGTCGAACAGCGCACGCGGCGCACGGCCTGAAGAGCATTCGCGAGCAGGCTCGTTCCTACACGAGGGACACGGCTCTTCGTAGGAGCGAGCTTGCTCGCGAACCCACCCACGCCGACCAGGCCAGGATGCTCAACCCCGCCCCGGCGCCTGCTCGCCCATCACCATCATCGGCGCTGCCTCACTGCGCTTGAGCAGCGCATAGAGCACCCCGGTCACCACGCTGCCGATGGCAATCGCCAGCAGGTAAAGCAGCGCGTGGTTCATCGCGTTGGGGATCAGCAGCACGAACAGCCCGCCATGGGGCGCCAGCAGCTTGCAGCCGAACAGCATCGACAGCGCGCCGGTCAGCGCACCTCCGGCGATACTTGCCGGGATCACCCGCAGCGGGTCCTTGGCCGCGAAGGGAATCGCGCCCTCGGAGATGAAGCACAACCCCAGTACCAGCGCCGCCTTGCCGGCCTCGCGCTCGCTCTGGGCGAACTTGCGCCGCGCCAGCAGCGTGGCGATGCCCATGCCGATCGGCGGGACCATGCCACCGGCCATCACCGCCGCCATCGGCGCGTAGCTCTGCGAGGCGAGCAGGCCGACCGAGAAGGCGTACGCGGCCTTGTTGATCGGCCCGCCGAGGTCCACGCACATCATCCCGCCCAGCAACAGGCCGAGCAGGATGGCGTTGGTGGTACCCATGCCGGCGAGGAAATCGGTCAGCGCGCTCATCATCGCCGCCACCGGCGAACCCACCACGTAGATCATCACCAGCCCGGTGAACAGGCTGGCCAGCAGCGGGATGATCAGGATCGGCTTGAGCGCCGCGACACTGGCCGGTAGCGGAACCCACTGGGCAATCGCGCGCGCCGAATAGCCGGCGAGCAAACCGGCGACGATGCCGCCAAGGAAGCCCGCCCCCAGCGTACTCGCCAACAGCCCGCCGATCATCCCCGGCGCCAGCCCGGGGCGATCGGCGATGGACCAGGCGATGTAGCCGGCGAGCATCGGCACCATCAGCTTGAACGCGGCGTCGCCGCCGATCTGCATCAGCGCCGCCGCCAGGGTGCCCTGTTGCTTGAACGCCTCGATGCCGAAGACGAAGGACAACGCGATCAGCAGCCCGCCCGCCACCACCATCGGCAGCATGAAGGACACGCCGGTGAGCAGGTGCTTGTAGACGCCGCGCGCTTCGTTCTTCGCCGGCGCCGCACTGTTGCCGGCAGACGCGGCGGACTCCGTCGTCGCCTCCTGCAGCGCGCGCTCGATGGTCGCCTGGGGCTGCTTCAACGCCACACCCGTGCCGCAACGGAAGATGCGCTTGCCGGCGAAACGCTCGGGATTGACCTCGATGTCCGCCGCCAGCAGGACCACGTCCGCAGCAGCGATTTCTTCCGCACTCAGCGGATTGCGCGCGCCCACCGAGCCCTGGGTTTCCACCCGCAGCTCGACGCCCATCTGCTGCGCCGCCTGCTGCAGCGCCTCGGCGGCCATGAAGGTGTGCGCCACGCCGGTCGGGCAGGCAGTCACCGCTACGACCTTCGCCACGCGTTCCGTTTCGGCAGGCACTGGCGAGGCCTCGCCCGGCTGCCAGACGGGTGCTTCCGCCGCCGCGCGCTGGAGGAAACCGGCCGGGTCGGCCAAGGCCTCGGCCGGGCGCGCCTGCACCAGGCGCTTGCCGGCGAAGCGCGAGAGATCCAGCGGCTGCGCGCTGACCACCAGCACCCAGTCGGCCGCGGCAATCTGTCCTTCGCTCAACTGGCGTTCCGGATGCTGCGGGTCGCGTTGCTCGACACACACCGACCAGCCCAGGCGCCCGGCCGCCGCCCGCAGCAGGCGGGCGCTGAGCACGCTGGAAATCTGGCCGTTGGGGCAGGCCGTGATCAGGGCAAGGTTCATCGTCATACCTCTTGTTGTTCTATCGCTCAGGGCTGGCACGGGGCCAACGCCTGAACCTGCACCGCGTCCTCGATGCGCTTGAGCCGCTGCGCGTCGCCGATGCCGAACTGGATCTGGGTGACCGCCAGTGCCGCCACCGCCGTGGCCTGGCGCAGCACACGCTCGGGCGGCCAACCGGCGAGCAAGCCATGGACCATGCCGGCCAGCAGGGAATCGCCGGCGCCCACCGTGCTGGCGACTTCCACCCTGGGCGGCACCGCTTGCCAGACACCCTGCGGACCGAACCAGCGCACGCCCTCGGCGCCCAGGGAAAGCACCACCTGCTCGATACCGCGCGCACGCAATGATTCGACCTGCGCGCCCAACTCATCAGCACTGCCAGCGGGTTTTCCGCAGGCATCGGCCAGCTCCTGGTCGTTGGGTTTGATCAGCCAGGGTGCGGCGTCCACCCCGGCGCGCAGCGCGGCACCGCTGCAATCGAAGGCGACTTTCAGGCCATGGCCCTGCAGGCGCAGCAACAGCTCGCGCAACCACTGCGGATCGACGCCGCGCGGCAGGCTGCCGGCGACCACGGCCATGTCGAAATCGGCGGCGATCAGGTCGAGGCGGTCGAGCAGCGCATCCTGCTGGGCGCCACTGACTGTCGGGCCCGGACCGTTGATATCGGTGATCCGCCCGGTGCCTTCGGCGATCTTGATATTCCGCCGCGTTTCGCCCGGCACGCGGACAAAGGCATCGACGAAACCACGACGACGGAACAACGCCTCGAAGGGCAACGCATTGTCCGCACCGAGGAAGCCGGCAACGGTCAGCGAATGTCCCAGGTCGGCCAGCACCTGGGCAACGTTGAGGCCCTTGCCGGCGGCCTGGCTGAGTGCCGACTCGCTGCGGTTCACCTCGCCGGGCGCAAGCGTCGGCAGGCGCACGGTTAGGTCCAGCGCAGGGTTCAGGGTCAGCGTGAGAATACGGGCCATCAGTGCACCTCCGGCAGCGCCAGGGCGACGCTCTGGCGCACGTCCGCTGCCGAGCACAGGGCCAATGCGGCGCGAGCCAGCTCGCGGGATGTCGGCAGGTCCAGCTCGCGCACCCGCGCCTTGACCAGCGGGATGCTGCGCGCCGAAACGCTCAGTTCGTCCACTCCCAGCCCGACCAGCAAGGGCACCGCCAGCGGGTCGGCGGCCAGCTCGCCGCACACGCCCACCCACTTGCCGTGGGCATGGGCGGCGCGCACGGTCATGTCGATCAGTTGCAGCACCGCCGGGTGCAGGCCATCGGCCTGGGCGGACAGACTCGGATGGCCACGGTCGATGGCCAGGGCGTACTGGGTCAGGTCGTTGGTACCGACGCTGAAGAAATCCACCTCGCGCGCCAGCACCGGTGCCAGCAGCGCGGCGGACGGCACCTCGACCATGATGCCCAGTTGCAGGTCGTGCTGACCGCCCAGTTCCGCGCAGATTTCGTGGGTCAGGTCGCGCGCCTGCCGCCACTCCTCCACCTGGCCGACCATGGGGAACATGATGCGCAGCGGGCGGCCGGCAGCCGCACTCAGCAACGCTCGCAGCTGGGTGCGGAAAATCTGCGGGCGTTGCAGCGTCAGGCGCACGCCACGAATGCCCAGGTAGGGGTTGGTTTCCTCGGCGATCGGCCAGTACGGCAGCGGCTTGTCGCCGCCCACATCGAGGGTTCGCGCCACCAGCGGGCGGCCTTCGAGGGCATCGAGCACACGGCGGTACTCGATCTCCTGGGTTGCCTGGTCGGGCGCCTGGGGGTTGTCCATGAAGACGAACTCGGTACGCAGCAGACCCACGCCCTCCGCGCCCAGCTCCACGGCTTTCGCCGCGCCGGCGGTGTCGCCAAGGTTGGCGCAGACTTCCACGGCATGGCCATCGCGAGTCACCGCCGGCTCATGACGGCGCGCCTCGGCCTGCGTGGCGCGACGCTGGCGCAGGTCGCGCTGGGTTTCGGCGGCGTGCAACGCTTGCACATCGGGGGCGACCGTCATCTGGCCTTTCTCGCCATCCAGCAGCAACGCCGTGCCGGACTCCAGCGCCAGCACGCTTTCCCCGGCGCCCACCAGCGCGGGAATACCCAGCGCGCGGGCGATGATCGCGCTGTGCGAAGTGGCGCCACCACACGCCGTGACGATACCCGCCACGCGTTCCGGATCGAGCCGTGCCACGTCCGAGGGGCCGACTTCGTCCATCACCAGGATGTAGGGCTCGCTCGGCTCCAGCGCACTCTCGACGCCGCACAGGCGCGCCAGCACGCGCCGGCCGACGTCGCGCAGGTCCGCCGCGCGCTCAGCCAGCAGCGCATCGCGCAGGGCCTCCTGCTCGCCGGCCACCCGTTCGATCACCTGGCTCCAGGCCGCTTCGGCGCTGGCGCCTTCGGCCAGGCGCGCCTGCACCTCGTCGAGCAACTCGGGGTCGTCCAGCAGTGCCTGGTGAGTGACGAAGATGTCGCGAATTTCCTTGACCTGGCTGCGCGCCACCAGCGCTCCGATTTCCCCGCTGATGGCCATCCGCGCCTCATCGAGGCGCTGGCGCTCGACGTCCGCCGACTCGCCGCGCACGGCGAACTCGAAGGCACGAGCGACCTGCACGTACGCAGGGCCATGGGCAATGCCCGGCGATGCGGCAATGGCCTGCAACTGCGCGCCCGCTTCGGGAGCCCGCACGGCCTGCAATTCCTGCTCGTCCTGTCGCACGCTGTCGACGACCAGCTCCTGGGTTTCCGGCAGCGGCTCGACTTCCTCGCCCAGGCCCTGCTCCACGGCCGCGCGAACGGCAGCCAGTGCGGCCTCGGCGATTTCCGGCTCGGCGAAGAACTCCAGCACCTGCCCACGCCGCGCGCCAAGGGTGAGCAGTTTGCTCAGGCTGCGGATGGAAACCGGGGCGCTGTCGCCCTCGGCGATGCGCACGCGAATTTCGCCGCTGTAGTCCCGCGCCAGCAGCATCAGCACCTGCGCCGGGCGCGCATGCAGGCCATGCGGGTTGGCCAGCGGCACACGGATGCTCGGCCAATCCACCGGCAATTCACCGCCCAGGGCTTCCAGCACCGCACGTACGGAGGTGGAGCTGGCCAGCTCGCCGGCACGGCCATCCACCAGCAGGTCGCACAGGCGCGCGAACACCGCCTCGTGCGCGTCGTCCTGGCGAGCCAGGCAGAACAGGCCACGCACCGGCTGGCCGGCGTGGCTCAGCTCGCGCGCGGGGGTAACGAAGACGAGGCCCGGACGAGTGACGCATTGCTCGCTGTCCTGCCACCAGAGCCCCGCGCCCAAGGGCAAGGCCTCCTGGTCATGCAGCGCGGCAGCGAAGCCGGGAACCACGCAGCCGGCCTTCTTCAAACGCCGCGCACCGACCAGCGCCAGTTCGTCGAAGTCTTCGGCAGCGACGCCAAGCCCTACCAGATGCTCGTCGAACAGCAACGGCTGAGGCGCGCCACCTTGCAGCAGTTGCAGCAGGTCCTCGGGTTTTTCCGCTGCACGCAAGGCCGGGCCTACTTCGCCGTCGCCCAGCGCACGGGTAAGCAGCTGCAGCAGGCGCAGGTGCTCATCGGACTTGGCCGCAATGGCGATGGCCAGGTGCACGGTCTGCCCGTCGCCCCAGGCCACCCCCTCGGGGAAGTGCATCAGGCGTACGCCGGTGCGCTGCACCAGGTGGCGCGTTTCCGGCGTGCCGTGGGGAATGGCGATGCCCTGCCCGAGATAGGTGGAGCCTTGCGCTTCACGGGCCTGAAGACCCGCCAGGTAGCCTTCGGCAACCAGGCCATCGTCTTCGAGGGCAGAGCCAAGCATGGCCAGGGCGGCCTGCTTGTCGGCAGCGCGCTGGCCCATGCGGACCTGCTGCGCGTTGAATTCGAGCATCGCGTTCTCCTCACCGGCGTTCGCGCGTGCCGGCGCTGGGGCGGTTATCCGCTTGTACGGTGATCAGCTTAGAGGCTGCGGCGCAGGAACAGGGTTCAGGCAATACTGCGCGCGCAATGCTGAATCGTTTCACCTATTGAGACTGGAACGTTACTCGATAATGCGTGATCCTTGAAGCCCCCAATTGTCGGCAGCATCCCGCGTTGAAACTCAGTGATATCGCCCGCCTGGCCGGTGTTTCGGTCACCACCGCCAGCTATGTGATCAATGGCAAGGCCGTGCAGCGGCGCATCAGCGCCGCCACGGTGGAGCGCGTGCGCGCGGTGATCGAGGAGCATGGCTACCACCCGGACCAGCAGGCGGCCAGCCTGCGGCGCGGGCAGACCCGCACCCTGGGCTTCGTCCTGCCGGACCTGGAGAACCCCAGCTACGCCAAGCTCGCCAAGCTGCTGGAGCAAGGTGCCCGGGCGCGCGGCTACCAGTTGCTGATCGCCTGTTCCGACGACGAACCGGACACCGAGCGCCAGGTGCTCAACCTGTTCCGCGCGCGCCGCTGCGACGCGCTGATCGTCGCCAGTTGCCTGCCCGTCGGCGACGAAAGCCACGCCCGCCTGCAGGCTGACGGCGTGCCGATCATCGCGGTGGATCGCCAGCTCGACCCGCAGCGCTTCTGCTCGGTGGTCAGCGACGACCGCGACGCCAGCCAGCGCCTCACCGCCAGCTTGCTGAAACCCGCGCCGCTCAGCATCGCCCTGCTTGGCGCGCGGCCGGAGCTGATCATTTCCCAGGAACGCGCCGCCGGTTTCCGCAGCGCCCTGCGCGACTACCAGGGCCAGGTGCTGGTCGAGCACGGCGAGACCTTCAGTCGCCCCTGCGGCCGGCGCCTGATGGAGGAGTTGCTGGCCGGCCAGGGGCAGTTGCCCGACGCGCTGATCACCACCTCCTACGTGCTGCTCGAAGGCGTGTTCGACGTGCTCCAGGCGCTGCCCAGCGGCTGGCCGGCGAACCTGCGCATTGCCACCTTCGGCGATACCCAGTTGCTGGACTTCGTTCCGCTGAAGGTCAACGCGATTTCCCAGCAGCACGCGCTGATCGCCGAGCGCGCGCTGGATCTCGCGCTGGCCGCCATCGAACAGAACAGCTACACGCCCGGCGTGCACCCGATCCCGCGCAACCTCAAGCTGCGCACGGAGTGAACCGATGCGCCTGATCGACACCCACAACCACCTCGACTGCCCGGACTTCGAGCAGGACCGCGCCGCCGTGCTGCAACGCAGCCGCGAGCGGGGCGTGGAGCGACAGGTGCTGCTGGGAGTGTTCCGCGAGAACTGGGAGGACGTCTGGGCGCTGGTGGACAGCGAGCCGGACCTCTACGCCGCCCTGGGCCTGCACCCGATCTATCTGGCGCGGCACAAGCCGGAACACCTCGCTGCGCTGCGCGAGTGGCTACAGCGTCTCGCCGGCCACCCGAAGCTCTGCGCGGTGGGCGAGATCGGCCTGGACTATTACCTGGAAGAACTCGACCGCGAGGGCCAGCAGGCCATCTTCGAGGAGCAGTTGCGCATTGCCATCGACTTCGAGCTGCCGGTGCTGCTGCACGTGCGTCGCGCCCATGCGGCGATGATCGCCACGCTCAAGCGCTACAAGCCCCAGCGCCAGGGCATCGTCCACGCCTTCGCCGGCAGCCGCGAAGAGGCTCGCGAATACCTCAAGCTGGGTTTCCGCCTGGGCCTGGGCGGCGCGCCAACCTGGCCGCAGGCCAACCGCCTGCGCAAGGTGGTGCCGGAGATTCCGCTGGAGTCCATCGTGCTGGAGACCGACTCGCCGGACATGGCGCCGTCGATGTACCCCGGCGTACGCAACAGCCCGGAACATCTGCCGGAGATCTGCGTGGCACTGGCGGAGTTGAAGGGCATCAGCCCGGAAGAGCTGGCCAGCGCCAGCACGCGCAATGCGATGGAGTTGTTCGGCTGGAGTTGAGCGGTTGCCCTTCGTAGGAGCGAGGGGGACGCCCAGTTCTTGCTCGCGAACCGCGCGACGATGGAGTGACCTGCCGAATCTGATCGCGAGCAAGCTCGCACCTGCAGGCCAATACCGAATTCACCGACAAACCGATGCCCGTGAGATGGGGTGCATCCGTGCGACCCACGGACATCGGTCTGCTGGCGAAAACCCTGTAGCGAGGCGGACCGCTGCGCCTGCCTCGCACAACCCGGGATCAGACGCGGAACGCGCCGATCAGCCGCTTGAGTTCCACCACCTGCCCGGCCAGTTCGCGGCTGGCGCGCTCGGTCTCGCTGGCACCTTCGGAGGTGCGCTCGCCGGCCTGGTTGATCTCGACGATGTTCTGGTCGATGTCGTGGGCCACGGCGGTCTGCTGCTCGGCCGCGGCGGCGATCTGCTGGTTCTGGTCGACGATAGCGCCGACCGCGCTGAGGATATTCTCCAGCGCCTGCTGCACCTGGGCCGACTGGCTGACAGTGCCATCGGCGGTCTGGTGGCTGCTGCCCATGGCCTTCACGGCGGCGCCCACGCCGTTCTGCAGGCGGGCGATCATCTGCTCGATCTCCTCGGTGGACTGCTGGGTGCGCTTGGCCAGGGTACGCACCTCATCGGCGACCACGGCGAAGCCCCGGCCCTGCTCACCAGCACGCGCCGCCTCGATGGCGGCGTTGAGCGCCAGCAGGTTGGTCTGCTCGGCAATGCCCTTGATCACGTCCAGCACACGGCTGATCGAGGCGCTGTCGGCGGCCAGCTGGTTGATCACCGCCACCGACTCGTCGATCTCGCCAGCCAGGCGCTGGATGCTGCCCACCTGGGACGCCACCAGGGCGCGGCCGCTGGTGGTTTCCTGGTTCACGTTGTGCGCACTGCCCACCGCCACGGCGGCGCTGCGCGCGACCTCCTGGGCGGTTGCGGCCATCTGGTTCATCGCCGTGGCGACCTGCTCGATCTGGTTGCGCTGGCCGGCTACCGCCTGGTTGCTCTCGGCGGAAACCGACTCCACGCGCACGGTCTGCCGCTCCACTTCGCTGACCGTGCGACCGACCTGCTCGATCAGGTCATGGATCTTCGACACGGTCTGGTTGAAGGCATCGCCCAGCTCGCCCAGCTCGTCGCGGCTCTGGGCCTGGAAGTTGACGGTCATGTCGCCGGCGGCGACGCGCTCCATCATCTTGCCCAGGCTCTTGAGGGTGGTGCGGGTGGAGACGTAGAAGCCGCCGTAGAGGTAGACGATGGAAACGAACACCACCAGCAGCGCCACCACCAGCAACACCATCTGCCGCTGCTTGCTGGCCAGGCGGGCCTGCAACTGGCCGTCGAAGAACTGCAGGACATGGTCGTCCAGGCGGTAGGTCTGCTCGATCGCCTTGCTGACCTGTTCGTAGAAGTCGAGCCAGGGCGTGTCGAGGGTGTCGGCCATCACCACCTTGTCCTCGAACAGCTTGCCCATGGCCTTGATCGTTTCGCGGCTGGCCTGGGCATCGGCGGCCAGCGCGCTCTGCGCTGCAGCGCTGGCGCCCAGCGCCTCCTGCAGCTTGAGCCCGTATTCGGCGTGGAGCTTCTCCAGCTCCTGCAGCAGGTCATCGAGCTTGCTGCTGGTGGAGGAGTTCAGGAAGCCCTGGCCCAGCGCGCTGGCACCCATGGTGCGACCCTGGCTGAGGGTCTCGGTCACCTGTGGAGTGCCGGAGGTGATCAGTTCGGCCAACTGGCGCAGGTCGCGGGCATCGTCCTGGCTAAGACCAGCCTGGGACACCAGCAGCTTGTTGAAGACCTGCACTTCGCTGAGCAGGCGCGCCGCCATGGCCGACTTGCTCTGCAGCGAGCCCTCGGCGTCGACGCCCTTCAGGCTGGCGAGCAGCTCATCACGCTTGGTGTTGAACTCGGCAATCTGCTCGGCGTCCTGGGTGACCGGTTGCAGCGCTTCGATCTGCGTCTGCAGGTCCTTGTGCAACTGGCTGATGCGCGAGTCGATGCCGGAAGACTTGTTCGACTGGCCAAGCACCCCGTTGATCTGCAGCAGATCGTTGTAGGACTCGAGATGACGGCGCACCTGCAGTCCGTTGCCGATCAGCTGGAGGCTTTCCAGTTCGGCACGGGTACTGACGAACTGCCCGTAGGAGTCGCGCACCAGGTAGAAGTTGGTAATCAGCATCGGCAGGAAAAACAGCACACTGATCAGGCTGAACTTCATGCCGAAGCTCAGACGGTTCATCAGCGCGATGGCCGGATAGAGCACGGTCCTCACGAAAGACGTCTCCTGTTCCCGTTATTGTTATGTCGCTTGTCGGGGATGGTGCGGCGCGCCCCTGGACGGGGTGTCGCCACGTGCGCTCATCGGCGCGGCCACTATCTTGCAGCAACCGTCATCTCGCGCTTTGGAATCGATGTGTACCTGATATCGGCGGGGAGTTCTGTAACTTAAGGTTAAAATGCCATCATCGGACCGGCGGCAGCCGGCCCGATTCGCAGCCTCACAGCAGCAGCGTCCAGATGGCGAAGACCGCATACCAGAGCACCGCAGAGCGCACCAGCAGCTGCCAGAGGGCGTCCAGGCTGGCGACACCCTTGGCGCCCAGCCCGCCTTCGTTGAAGTCTTCGGCGACGTAGCCGGCGCGCGCCAGCAGACGAGCGGCAGGCACATCCCAGGCCAGCAGGTCGTGCAGCAGCGTGCGGGTCACCGCAACGAAGTTGCCCACCAGGGCGAAGCTCAGCACGAGTGCCCGCGCCGGAAGCCAGTCGAAGGCATGGCGCAACTGTGCGGCGCGCTCGCGCAGCACCGGCTGGCGCCCCTGCTCGGCGGCGATGGCGAGCAGGCGGTAGGCCAGCGCGGCTACCGGGCCGAGCAGGGCGTACCAGAAGATCACCGCGAAGAAGGCCTGGTAGGCCTCCCACACCAATGTGCCCTGCACCACAGCGAACAGATCGTCGTCACCATCGGCCTGGACCTGCACACCCAGGTCTCGCTCGGCGACATGGTAGGCCGCCTGGGCATCTTCACGGCGCCAGGCATCGCGGAACGGCCCGATGGCACGCAGCACATCACCGCGCCCCAGGCTCCAGACCACCACCAGCAGTTGTACCGGGAGCGCCAGCAGGCCGTAGGCCACCGGTTCCAGAATGGTCAGCAGCAGCGCCAGCAACAGCAGCGGCGGCAGGATGGCCACCAGCAGGCCGAGCCAGGGCTGCGCCACCAGCGACTTCACGCCACCCACGGTATCCAGCCAGCCGAGCCACCAGCCGTCACGCTGTACCCGCGAGCGCCAGCTGGAAAACTTCTCGACCAACAGGACCAGCAACAGCACCAGGAAACTCATGTCGACTCCTTCTTCACAGCCGCGCCGATATCGGCAAGGTAGCGCGCCCAGTCGAACGCCTCGCCGGGGTCGGTCTTGCGCTCCGGCGCGATGTCGCAATGCCCCTGGATGCGCTCCGCCGTGATCGCGGGATAGACCTTGCGCAGCTGCCGTGTCAGCTCGGCCAGCACTTCGTACTGGCGGTCGCTGTAGGGTTCGATGTCGGTGCCTTCCAGTTCGATACCGATGGAGAAATCGTTGCAGTTCTCCCGTCCATCGAACCTCGACACGCCGGCATGCCAGGCGCGCGAGTTGCAGGAGACGAACTGGAACAGCGAGCCGTCGCGCTCGATGAGGAAATGCGCGGACACCGTCAGGCTGCAGATGCTGGCGAAGTACGGGTGCTCGTCGGCATCGAGACGGTTCTGGAAGAACTCCTGCACCTTGCAGGTGCCGAACTGGCCGGGCGGCAGGCTGATGTTGTGGATGACCAGCAGCGAGACTTCCTCGCCATCGGGGCGGGCGTTGAAGTTCGGCGAGGGGCAGCGCTGGGCGTCGAGGCACCAGCCGGATTCGGGGTCGATCTGCATGGAGACTCCTTGGCAGAGCCCCACTCTAAAGCAGGCGACGGGGGAAATGCACCCGCTGGCACGCGGCCAGCGGACTCAGGCGTTCTTCAGGCGGCGCAGGTTGCCGATCACCGATTCCAGGGCGCGGTCGAACAGCAGTGCATCGTCGAGCAGACGCACGGCATTGCGGCGGAACTCGACGGCCAGGCCCATGCGGGTCTTTTCCAGCACCTTCATGCCAGTGCGGTTGACGAAGATGTAGCGACCGCTCGGGCGGATCACCGCAGCCAGCTTGCAGCGCAGCTTGTGCTCTTCGTCTTCCTGGATCTCCACCCAGCTGCCGACACGCAGGTCGTCGACCTTGCGCAGCGACTCATCGTCATCGGCGAAAGCTTCTTCGGGCTCCACCACACGGGCAGGTTCCGGCGAGGCGAGGACGATTTCCTCGACCACGGCGACCATCGCCGGCTGCGCAGCGGCAGGCGCGGCGGCTGCCGGAGCATCCAGCGGATCGTCCAGCAGCGGCAGGTCGTCTTCCAGGTCAAGTAGCGGAGCTTCCTCGACCTGCTTGTAGCGCTGGAAGGCTTGCACGTGCAGCCCTTCCAGGCGACTGAAGAATTCGCCCGTGGAGAACGGATCGAAGGCAGCCGAAGCCAGCCCTTCACGCAGCGACTTGAGCAACTGCGGAACCATCTCCAGCAGGCGCAGACGGGAGTCCGGGTCCTCGTGGGGCTCCACGCTCCAGATCAGGTCGTCCATGGTCGCCAGCGCACCTTCCCACTCGGCGGAATGGGTGCCGTGCTTCAGGCAGGTGAGCAGCAGGACCTGGCTCCAGGCCTCCTGCAGCAAGCGAACCACCACTTCGGGCAGGGTGCGACCGAGCAGGCGCTCATTGAGTACGCCTTCCACGTCCTGGCGGGCCAGTTCGGCGCGGGCGCGGCCTTCCTCGGCATCGCGGGTGCGCTGCTCCAGCAGGTCGCTGCGACGGCGCTCGTCGCCGGTGAAGGCGATGAACTCGTCGAGCAGCTCGGAGAAGATCGCCGGGTCGTCGACGAAATCATTCAACAGACGCATCACCACCTGCTCGATCTTCTGGTACAGCTGGTCGCGCTGGCCGTCGGAATGCTCGGCCCAGCCCAGGGCGGCCGAGGCGATCTCGTTGAGCAGGCGGCGCGCCGGGTGGCTGCCGCGGTTGAAGAAGGTCTTGTCGAGCACCGCGACCTTGAGCATCGGAATCTGCATGCGGCCGATCAGGGCCTTGAGCGAATCCGGCAGGGTGCGGTCGTCGAGGATGAATTCGAAGAGCATGGAGACGAGGTTGATGACGTCCTCGTCCACCTGGCCGACCACACGGGAACGGCCGCTCTTGCTGCTGACGCGGGTCAGCAGGTGGTCCAGGTGCTGGCGCACATCGATCTCTTCGATGCTCTGCGCCGGCAGGTGCGACTGCAGGTGGGACAGCAGGCGCATCAGGTCGTTGCTGGAAATCGGCACTGCATCGGCAGGCATCGGGCGTGCCGGGGCTGCGCTGCCGCGCACCTGCGAGAGCAGGTCGCGCAGGGCCGCGAAGGCCGCCTGGCTGTCGGCGTCCATGTACTGGCCAGCGCCTGCTTGCTCGCCGGCCTCGGCGGCACCAGCGGAGGCCGGGGCAGCGCCCTGGCTGCTGGGCACCGTACGTTGCGGCGGGCGACGCAGCGGAACGGACTTGAGCTCCGGCAGCACGTTCAGGGCGATCAGCGTCTGGTTGGCTTCCGCGTACAGGTGCTCGGCATCGGCCAGCACGTACTTCTCGAAGAGCTTGAGGATGATCAGCTTGACCTTGATCTCCACACCCAGGCCGCGGCAGGCCTCCAGGAAGGCCTCGCAGAGCTGGCGCGGGCCGAGCGGGTTGGTCTTGTCCTCGACCTTCTTGCTGACCAGGGTATTGAAGCGGGTGGTGAGGTGAGTGAGGGCAACGCCGTCGCGGCTCATCACCTTGGCGACCATGGCATCCAGGGCGACGGACTCTTCCAGCTCGTCGTTCTGCACCAGGGTGAGATTCTCGTAGGAAACCGTATCCAGCACCGGCGCGCGGCCGATTTCATACTGGTTCAGGTTGGCAAAGCTTTCGAAGACCTTCTGCAGGAAGCCACGCTCGATACCCTTGCGCTTCAGGCGCAGGTCACGCATGGCCTCGAAATAGGCACTCTGTTCGGCGTTGTTGGCGGCGCGATCGGCCATCTCGAACAGGGTATCGTCGGCGTTGTCGAACAGGGCCTGCATGGCATGACGCAACTGGACGGCGACCTTGTCGCGGACAGCGACGAGCCCCGCCGGAACGCGTCCAGCGAACGAAGTCTGCGAGGATTCCGTGGCCGGCTTGTTCAGCGGCACTACGTTCGCGTCGTTCTGCATCGCAAGTCTCCTGCCGTCAGACCTGGCTGGCGGCACCAACAGTCATCGAAGCGTCATCCATAACGTCAATTTAGTGGCGTCAAAAAGCGGAAAGGTTCAACGTCATTATAGGGAAGCTTCTTACACAACCAAGAGACATTTCACGCATTCTTGAAGAAATTCACAGAGCAGTAGGCGCCGTCCGTCCGACAGATCCCGCGATAAGACAAAAAATGGCACTCCCTGCACGTCACGCGCCGCCGCCCGTATAATCGCGCCACTGCGAACAGGAGCCTTGCATGCCGAACCTCACCCTCGCCGAGCTTTCCGGGGAAATCCAGGCCAACGTCCGTGCCGCCCTGGCCGAAGACGTCGGTAGCGGCGACATCACCGCCCAACTGATTCCCGCCGAGCGTGCCGCCAGCGCCCGCATCATTACCCGCGAGGACGCTACCCTCGCCGGCACCGCCTGGGTCGACGAGGTATTCCGCCAGGTCGATCCGCGCGTGCAGGTGAAATGGCAGGTCAGCGATGGCGAGCAGGTCAGCGCCGACCAGACCCTGTTCACCCTGGAAGGCCCCGCCCGCGCCCTGCTCACCGGCGAGCGCAGCGCCCTGAACTTCCTCCAGCTGCTCTCCGGCACCGCAACCCGCGCTCGCCACTACGCCAACCTGGTGGACGGCACCGGCGTGAAGCTGCTCGACACCCGCAAGACCCTGCCCGGCCTGCGCCTGGCGCAGAAGTACGCGATCACCTGCGGCGGTTGCCATAACCACCGTATCGGCCTGTACGACGCCTTCCTGATCAAGGAAAACCACATTGCCGCCTGTGGCGGCATCGCCCAGGCCATCGCCGCCGCCCAGCGGATCGCCCCGGGCAAGCCGGTGGAAATCGAAGTGGAAGACCTGGACGAGCTGCGCCAGGCCCTGGACGCCGGCGCCGACATCGTCATGCTCGACGAGCTGAGCCTGGACGACATGCGCATCGCCGTCGCCCTCACCGCCGGCCGCGCCAAGCTGGAAGCCTCCGGCGGCATCACCGAGAGCACCCTGCGTACCATCGCCGAGACCGGCGTGGACTACATCTCCATCGGCACCCTGACCAAGGACGTCAAGGCGCTGGACCTGTCGATGCGCCTGAGCTTGTAACCGCCCCGGCAGGCGCGCCTGCCCTCGCCTACGCTTCCAGCTAAGCGCCTGAATTTCCCTAGGCGCTTTCCTACGGCTGGCGAAAGGAGGCACTGGCGCAATGGCGGGCAAGATTCTGCTGACCGGGGGCTGCGGCTATATCGGCTCCCATATCTGTCTGGAACTGATCGAACAGGGTTATCGACCCGTTGTGCTCGACAACCTGAGCAACAGCTCGATCATCCCGCTACAGCGCATCGAGCAGCTCACCGGACAAAGCATTCCCTTCGTCAGGGGCGACGTCCGCGACGAGGCCACCCTCGACCGGCTGTTCAACGAATACGCCATCGACGCGGCCATCCACCTCGCCGGCGTCAAGTCCGTCGCAGAATCGGTGGCCGACCCTATCGCTTACTACCAGATCAACTTCACCGGCACCGTCACCCTGTGCCAGGTCATGCAACGCCATGGCGTGAAGCGCTTCATCTATAGCTCTTCGGCCACGGTGTACGGCCTGGCGGCCGAGAGCCCGATCCGCGAAGACGCCCCCACCGGCCCCGCCAGCCCCTACGGCCAGTCCAAGCTGATGGCGGAAATCGCCCTGCGCGACATCGCCCACGCCGATCCGCAGTGGACCATGGCCATCCTGCGCTACTTCAATCCGGTGGGCGCCCACGCCAGCGGGCGCATCGGCGAAGATCCCAGCGGCATCCCCAACAACCTGATGCCCTACGTCTCCCAGGTCGCCACCGGCAAGCAACCTTTCATCCGCGTCTTCGGCAACGACTACCCCACCGCGGACGGTACCGGCGTGCGCGACTACCTGCACGTCGTCGACCTGGCCAACGCCCACCTAAGCGCCCTGCGCTGGCTCGATGGCGCCAGCGGCGCAAAGACCTTCAACATCGGCACCGGCCGTGGCTACAGCGTGCTGGAAATCATCCACGCCTATGAAAAAGCCTGCGGTCGCGAACTGCCCTTCCAGTTCCTCCCCCGCCGCGACGGCGACATCGCCAGCTACCACGCCGACCCGGCCCTCGCCGGCGCAGAACTGCGCTGGAGCGCCGCCCGCGACATCGAGGACATGTGCCGCGACGCCTGGAACTGGCAGAGCCAGAACCCCAGCGGCTACGCCTGACTTTTCAGCCGCCGGAAAACAAAAAGCCCCGCTCGAGTGCGGGGCTTTTTGCTGAAGCTGGTGCCGGTAAGAGGAATCGAACCCCCGACCTTCTCATTACGAATGAGCTGCTCTACCGACTGAGCTACACCGGCGCGGTGGCGCGAAAGATAGCACCCGGCCGGAAGGCCGTTCAATACCCGCACGAAATGACAACAATCTCTCGCCAATCAATGGCATGAGAAAGGTGCCGGCTGGTCTTTTTGTGTAATCATCTTGCGATTATCCAGATACATCCGGATAGGATTCGTCAGAAATTCACAGAGCGCTTGTGCATGAAACTTTCCATCGTTGCCACGATGTATCAGTCCGCCCCTCATTTACTCGAGTTTCACCACCGCGCCAGTGAAGCTGCACGTCAACTGGTCGGCGATGATTATGAAATCGTACTGGTCAACGACGGATCGCCTGATGAAAGCTTGAGAATCGCACGCGAGCTGGTAGCACGTGACACACATGTCGTCGTCGTCGATCTCTCTCGAAACTTCGGCCATCACAAAGCGATGATGACCGGACTGGGGCATGCAAGGGGCGAGCGAATCTTCTTGATCGATAGCGATCTCGAAGAGGCGCCGGAATGGCTCTCGACTTTCGCCGAAATCATGGCGGAAAAACGATGCGATGTTGTTTACGGTGTACAGGAAACTCGCAAGGGCGGCTGGTTTGAACGCATTAGTGGGCGCCTCTTCTACTGGCTGCTCAATCGCCTGAGTGGTGACGCACTGCCGCAGAATGTCGTAACTGCACGGCTGATGAGCCGTCGCTACGTCAATGCGCTGCTGCAACACAGGGAAAGAGAGGTATTCATTGTCGGCCTTTGGCACCTTACCGGCTTCGACCAAGTCGCCGAAGTTGTCGGCAAGAAAAGCAGCAGCCAGACCAGTTACACATTGAGGAAAAAGCTGTCTCTGATGGTGAATGCCATCACCTCGTTCAGCAACGCACCCTTGATCTGGGTATTCAATATCGGCGCCATGATCTCCTCCGCCGCCCTGCTCTATGCCCTTTACCTGATCGCCAACTGGTTGTTCTTCACAACGCCACTACTGGGCTGGACTTCGGTCATGGCATCCATCTGGCTGGTGGGCGGCATGATCATTTGCTTCATCGGTGTCGTTGGCATCTATCTTTCAAAGATATTCAGCGAAATCAAGCAGCGCCCCTACACCATAGTCAGGGACATCCATCGGCACGAGTCAGAATCCTGAGGAAATCCAGATGGCATTTTATTCCGATGAAGAAATGGCAAACCTAGGCTTCAAACGCCTGGGCAAGAACGTTCGACTCAGCAAGCTTGCCAGCATCTACAACCATGACCAGATCGAGATTGGCGATCATTCCAGGATCGACGATTTCTGTGTCCTCTCAGGCAAGGTCAGAATAGGGCGCAACGTGCACATCGCCGTATTCTGCAATCTCGCCGGCGGTGAGCTGGGAATTACCATGGAAGATTTCTCCGGTCTCGCATACGGCTGCAACGTCTTCACACAGAGCGATGATTATTCCGGTCGAACGCTGACCAATCCGACAGTACCGGATCAGTACAAAAAGGAAATCAAGGCGGCAATCACGATCGGTCGTCACTCCATCATCGGCACCCAATCGATCATTTTCCCTGGCGTACACCTGGCCGAAGGCACCTCAGTAGGCGCCATGACCATGATGACGCGAAGCTCCGAAGCCTGGTCGGTCTACTTCGGCTGTCCTGGGCGGAAGCTGAAGGATCGCAAGCGCGACCTTCTGGAGCTGGAAGCCGCGTACTTGTCTTCGCCACATGCCTGATGAATGCGGTTAGTTCACCGAATGAGCATTTCCCGTCAGTTCACGACCTATTTGGCAGTTGGCCTGCTGACCAACCTGACCGGCTACATTGCCTACCTGCTGATTACTTACTGGGGCGTCAGGCCAGAAATGGCAGTGACGTTGATCTACGCCGTTTGCGCCACGGCAGCCTTCATCGGGAACAGGAAGTTCACCTTTCAGCATGGAGGCAAGCTGACCAGGGCAGGCTGTCGCTATGCCCTGGCCCAACTGGCCGGTTACCTGCTTAACCTCGCGCTCATCGAAATATTCAGCAATCGACTCGGCTTCGCACACCAACTGGTACAGGCCGGCAGTATTCCCGTCATCGCGGTATTTCTATTCCTGGTGTCGAAGTTCTATGTCTTCAACGAAACGACTGGCTAGCCTTCCTTGTGGCTATACAACCACCAGCCACCACCTGACTGCATGAGCGACAGGCCGCAACGTGGGTCGTCGAAATACATCTCCCCCAGATCGATTTCAGCCTTGACCAGTACGTAGCCAAACTCCTTTACATAGGGAGCGTCGCATCTGAACTGGTTTGGGAACCACTCAATATTGGGAGGCGCGAGCGCGCCTGCTGGAGGCAGGTATACCACTGGCAAACCATAGAAGGATGCAAAGTTGAACTCTACGAACCCCTTCTTCTGTGCGCCATACCACTGTGCAAAATGCAAATAGGACGGCGCGCTATACCAGAGTGTCTGGGGATCGAATGCCAGATACAGAACCCGCTGTCGCTCGGGAATAGCCTGAAGTATCGGTGTGAATCCGGCCGACTCATGATCGAACTGATAGGCCTTGGCTCCTTGTATGGACAGCACCAGCGCAACCAGCAGGCCGGCGATCAAGCCACCTAGTGCGCCACCGCGCGATGCGGGCTCTGGAGCAGAAGGCCGCCGAGGCTGCAGCGCCAGCAATAGCAGCGGGAGTATGAATATCGAGAATCGCTGATAGGTAAAGTACGTACCCATGACCCGGTTGGGCAACACAAAATAGGCCGCTACGACAATCAGAACCGGCAGCAATCGCCAGGGACTTCTCGACAACTTGGAGCCACCCACGCCGAGACAGATCAGGGCAATGATCGCGAACCCCAGCAACTGCTCGGCACCGCCGAAGTCCACCCCAAGTAGATCGCGCATCAATTGCCCGATGCGAATCCAACCCAGATCCCAGAGAACAGGCTGCTTGGCCTGGTCAGGACCTTGCGCTGCCCAGGCCAGCCAAGCAAGCGCGAGAACTCCGGAAGGCACCACCACCAGCATGGCGCGCAGCGCTCTGGAGCAGATAAGCCAACGCACGCCATAGATGATCATGAACAGACCGTATGCGTAGGCGTGCAGGAAAAAAAGCAGAATGCTGTAGGTCGCAATGGCCGCCGCACCTTGGCGAGCGCCGCTCTCAAAATAGCGCTCGATAGCATCGATGCCCAGCACCAGCGCCGAACAGGCGACCATGAAACTGACGAAGCCCCACTGGAAAGCGAAGCCGTACAGACCGGGCACCACCAGCAATGCAAGCCAGGGAGAAAGCGCCCGCCTGCGCAAGACCACCGCGACGGCGGCGGGAATGGACAGCATCGAGACAGCAGCGACGACTTTCGCCGCCGTAACGGAAGACATGAACAGACTCAATACAAACGCTGGCAGATAGAAACCGTAGTACGGCGTAAACCACTGATTCTGTACCAGCTTCTGCCAATCAGAAGCACCAAGAATCAGTTGCCGTGCCAGCTCCAGGTTGGCGGCATGCTGGGGAAGGTCTACCAGAGGAGGGAAATCAGGCAACCAAATCGGAACTGAAATCAGAAATGCTGCCGTCAGAGCCGCCAGCCAGCCAATAGCCAATCGCATCAAGAGTTATCCAGAAAGCAAGGTTCAGGCAGAGCGTCCATAGAAGTTGTGGAGCACACTCAGGACGCGATCCTGATCGGCCTCGGAAAGATCGAAATAGAACGGCAGACGAATCAATGTATCGCTCACCCGCTCGGTTACAGGCAGATCACCTTCGCGCCAACCAAGCTCCTGCCCCATCGGCGAGGTGTGCAGCGGCACGTAGTGGAAAACCGCGTGAATTCGAGCTTCCCGGAACTTCTGGAGCAAGGCGCTGCGAGTTTCCGCATCGCGGGTGCGGATGTGGAACATATGATAGTTCGAGTCGCACTCTGCTGGCACGTACGGAAGCTGCAAACACTCGCGCCTGGCCAAGTCTCCAAGTTGTTCGGCGTAGCGATCGTAAATAGTTCTTCTTCGCTCGGTGATTTCCTCATGACGCTCCAGTTGAGCGAAGAGATAAGCAGCAAGTATATCGGAGCTCAACGCCGAACTGCCCTGGTCGACCCAAGTATACTTGTCCACTTCACCACGGAAGAACTTGGATCGATTAGTCCCTTTCTCCCGCAGAATTTCCGCGCGCTCAACATAGGAGGGGTCGTTGACTATGAGCGCACCACCCTCGCCGCAAATGAAGTTCTTCGTTTCGTGGAAGCTGTAGGCTCCCAGAACTCCCACCCCCCCCAGGCAGCGCCCCTTGTAGCGGGAGCTAACAGCCTGAGCCGCGTCCTCGACCACTGGAATATCATGCCGTCGAGCGATGTCGAGCAACGTATCCATTTCACAGGCCACGCCCGCGTAGTGCACTACGCAGATGGCCTTCGTACGCGGCGTGATTGCCGCTTCGACTTTGTTCTCATCGATATTCAGAGTATCGGGGCGGATATCGACGAAAACAGGCTTGCCCCCCCGCAAAACAAAGGCATTGGCAGTCGAAACGAAGGTATAGGAGGGGAGTATGACTTCGTCTCCTGGCTGAATGTTCAGCAGCAACGCAGATAGCTCGAGCGCCGTGGTGCAGGAGGTGGTCAACAGTGCAGTTTGAAGTTGAAAATTATCTTGCAGGAACTCCCGACACTGCCGAGTAAATGGGCCATCTCCCGCAGCATGCTGATTGTTCATGATGCTCTGGGCGATGTAATACAACTCGCGCCCAACAATAGCTGGCTTGTTGAATGGGATGGCTCCGCTAACGTCACTCCTTGCAGAAAAGCTCAGCATTGTTTAGCCCTCCCGAACAATCAGGAACCGCTGTTTGTCTTGGCAAACAGCCCCTGCCGGCCTCAACCTACAAAGGCGAAGGACAAAATCCGCACGCGCCGCGTAAACTGAAGTCCTCTTCGACTCGACATACATTGAAAGCGCCTTTTCGAAAAGACTGTCGGCCTCAGCAAAGTTCCCTTGAGCATACGCGGAAAAGGAGCGATACAGAGGAACCGCCGCATAACTTGGATCATAGAACGCCATGACCTGCAGACTCCTTTCTGCATTCTCATATTGGCCGAGATACACATAGGCTTCAGCTTTCGCACCATATATGAAGCGAATATACCAAGAGCTGGGATAACCATTTAGAACAATAGATGCCTTGTCCAGATCCATCCCCTTGTTTAGGACTTGCTCATGAGGCTGGAACTCCCCTACCAACCCCTCGTCCAGCCAGTGCAGCCCTTCCTCGTATTTCTCCTGGCGGACTAATAATTGCCCTTTAAGCCCCTTCATGCGCCCTGACAATCCCTGAGGTAACTTTTCAACCTTCTGCAACGCCAGTTCAGCCTTGTCTGCCCCCTGCTGGAAGAGGAGGGATGCAACATAGTTGAACTGCACCGACTCCGTATTCGGAGCCTTTTCATAAGCCCAGGCCCAAAGCGATTCCTGAGAGCCCCACAAGGGAGCATTCAGATAAATGTTCATCCCACCAAGAATCAGCCACACCCCACCCAGCAACGCCAACAGCCACGGCAACGTGCGCTGCATTGCTTCGGAGATCGCATGGGCGGGGATCACTAGCTGCACAAGAGCAAGGCTGAGAAATGCCACAGGCAGAGTCAGGAAACGCTCCTGCCCGATATTCCCACTGATCAGCAATGGAATGATGTTAATCACCGGCAGCAAGGTCACCAAAGCACAGAGCACCAAAAGCCCTGCTTGTCGACCGCGTATTAGCAGCAGAGCACACAGCGTAATGAGCGCCACCACAACCACGACACCTGCGACTTCCTGCGCGAGCGACATCTTGAGAGGGTCAAAAGGGTGTATGGGGCTTAAGTCGGCAAACGGCCATACCGCCATATGAATATAGAACCATGCAGTCTGCCCCACATAAGCAAGTCGGACGAAGAAACTGCTTTGCTCGAACAAGGAATCACTGGCGTAAAAGCCGGAGTACAACGCGTAACGCGTCGCTAGGTATGCCACTCCGATCACTGCAATGAAAAAGCAAAGGAGCAGATTCTCTCGCTCCAGAAGCATATAGAAACGCTGCTGAATGCCCGAGACCTGCGGGCGCTCCATCCAGAGCCAGACAACAGCAATAAGCGGGAAAGTCACCGCCATTTCCTTGGAGCACAACGCCAGCAGAAAACACAGCGCCACCAAGAAACAACGAGCGATGCCTCGCGTGCAACTCAGTGCCACGCAGCCGAGCAATACGAAAGTCGTTACCATCAGATCGAAGCGGCCGGAAACCCATGCCGCAGACTCGAGCAACACGGGGTTGCAACCGTATACGAGAATGGCAAGGGCGACTCGCAACACGCGAGAAGCCGTACTGTGATGTCGGCATAGCCGCCAGGCAAGAAGACCAACCAGCGAGCAATTGATCAGGAACAGCGCATAAGCAACTGCGTGGGAAACACTTGCCTGCACGCCAAAAAGCTTGAATTCAGCAATGAATGTCAGCAGAACCGCAGGACGAAAATAATTGGTGCCTGGTAATAACTGAGTACTGATGGACACCCAGATATTTTCAGGGTTCCGCAAGAGCGGGCTATCCTGAAACAACACTGTGTCATCCCAAACATAGCCAAGAGAGTTAACGGGCCAATAGAGAGCGGCCAATCCCAACAAGGCCAAGAGAGGGGCCAAGCAATACCAGTATTTCTGCATGAACTGCAAATCCTTCGAAGACAGAAAGGCCCTCACAAGGAGGGCCTTCTGATTCCACTAAGCGCTGTTATGCCACGACTGGCAATTAACGGCACTCAGCCGGAACGTACTTGGCGTTGGTGCTGGAGGTGGCGCATTTCCAGGTAATGGCACCGCTCGGTACAGTACCTGCGCTCAGAGCAGAACCGCCAACGGAGGGGGACAGGGTAACGGTAATACCGTTTGCTGCCGAGGTGTACACGATGGTAATTGCACCACTACCGCTGTTAACAGAGACGGAGGAAACGTTCTTGGTGGCGCTCGGCGAAGACCAGCCGGAATCCAGCGGGGAGGTAGCGTTTGCAGCGTTTTCTGCTACAGCGGTCTTGGCAGCAGAAGCCAGAACCAGACCTTCACTCACACGAGCACGCACGGTGTAGTCCTGATAGGCCGGCAGAGCGATGGCGGCCAGAATGCCGATGATCGCAACAACGATCATCAATTCGATCAGAGTAAAGCCTTTTTGAGCTTTCATATTTCTCTCCAGGTTTTTAGACGAGGTCGTAGGACCTGTCTTCCGGAAAGCAGCTTCCATGCCAAACACTCAAACCGCCAAAAATCGAGCGTCAGAACAGAAATCACATACAAATAAAAACGAAATTACGCAGGAAGTGACATTTTTTGGCAGGAGCCACTTCCACATTTGGCACCCAAGAGCATCTACGATATAAGGCACACAACTCCTCGTGTGGCCACTTGCAATGAACGATCAAATCGTACTGTCCGGGCTCGCTCGCCAACTGGTGATTGCCGAGCTGCTTGATGAGAAAAGCGCCCAACAGGCACAAACGCAGGCGCAGCGCAACAAACTGTCGCTGGTCACCTACCTCGTGCAGAACAAGCTGGTCAAGAGCAAGCCACTGACGGAGCTGGCCGCCGACCAGTTCGGCGTGGCCTTCTGCGACCTCAATGCCATCGACAAGGACAGTATCCCCAAGGAGCTGATCAGCGAGAAGCTGGTCCGCCAGCACCGCGTCATACCACTCTGGCGGCGGGGCAACAAGCTTTTCGTGGGACTCTCGGACCCGACCAATCACCAGGCCATCACTGATGTGCAGTTCAGCACCGGCCTGACCACGGAAGCTATTCTCGTCGAGGACGACAAGCTCGGCGACGCCATCGATAAGCTCTTCGAAAGCGTAACTGGCGGCCTGGACGACCTGGGCGATGTAGACCTCGATGGCCTGGATATCGAGCAAGGTGGTGGCGAGCACAAGGAAGAGGCGATCGGCGGCGATGCCGACGACGCCCCGGTGGTTCGCTTCGTCAACAAGATGCTGTTGGACGCCATCAAGGGCGGCTCTTCCGACTTGCACTTCGAGCCCTACGAAAAAATCTACCGGGTACGCTTCCGAACCGACGGCATGTTGCATGAGACGGCCAAACCGCCGATCCAACTGGCCAGCCGAATTTCCGCGCGCCTGAAGGTCATGGCCGGCCTGGACATCTCCGAACGGCGCAAGCCGCAGGACGGGCGTATCAAGATGCGCGTGTCGAAGAGCAAGTCCATCGATTTTCGCGTTAACACGCTGCCCACCTTGTGGGGCGAAAAGATTGTAATGCGGATTCTCGATTCCGCCAGCGCGCAGATGGGCATCGATGCACTGGGTTACGAGGAAGCGCAGAAACAACTTTACCTGGACGCTCTGAAGCAGCCGCAAGGCATGATCCTGGTGACCGGCCCCACCGGCTCGGGCAAGACCGTATCCCTCTATACCGGCCTGAACATCCTCAACACGCCGGACATCAATATCTCCACGGCGGAAGACCCGGTGGAGATCAACCTCGAGGGCATCAATCAGGTCAACGTCAACCCGCGCCAAGGCATGGACTTCGCTCAGGCCCTGCGCGCCTTCCTGCGCCAGGATCCGGACGTGATCATGGTCGGTGAGATTCGCGACCTGGAAACTGCCGAAATCGCCATCAAGGCCGCCCAGACCGGCCATATGGTGATGTCGACCCTGCACACCAACAGCGCCGCCGAGACGCTGACTCGCCTGCTCAACATGGGAGTTGCTTCGTTCAACCTGGCAACTTCCACTAACCTCATCATTGCCCAGCGACTGGCACGCAAACTCTGCGCACACTGCAAAAAAGAGCATGATGTCCCGCAGGAAGCGCTGCTGCACGAAGGCTTCCCGGCAGAAAAGATCGGCACCTTCAAGCTCTACGCCCCGGTAGGGTGTGAAAATTGCAAGAATGGTTACAAAGGGCGTTTAGGTATTTATGAAGTGGTTAAAATCACGCCGGCCCTGCAGCGCATTATCATGGAGGAAGGCAACTCCATTCAGATCGCGGAGCAAGCCCGCAAAGAAGGCTTCAACGATCTGCGCACCTCGGGCCTGCTGAAAGCCATGCAAGGCATTACCAGCCTCGAGGAAGTCAACCGCGTGACCAAGGATTAATCCATGGCGGAAAAAGCATTGAAGAACAGTGTCTTTACCTGGGAAGGCACTGATCGCAAGGGCGGCAAGGTCAAAGGGGAGCTCTCCGGGGTCAACACTGCGCTGATCAAGGCCCAGTTGCGCAAGCAGGGGATCAACCCGATCAAAGTGCGCAAGAAGGGCATCTCCCTCCTGGGAGCCGGCAAGAAGATCAAGCCCATGGACATCGCGCTCTTCACGCGGCAAATGGCGACCATGATGGGCTCTGGCGTTCCGTTGCTGCAGTCCTTCGACATCATTGCCGAAGGCTTCGATAACCCGAACATGCGCAAACTGGTAGATGAGATCAAACAGGAGGTTGCCGCAGGTAACAGCCTAGCCAACTCGCTGCGCAAGAAGCCTATGTATTTCGATGACCTGTACTGCAACCTTGTCGACGCCGGCGAACAATCCGGGGCACTGGAAACGTTGCTGGATCGGGTCGCCACCTACAAGGAAAAAACCGAATCGCTCAAGGCCAAGATCAAGAAAGCCATGACTTACCCTATTGCGGTAGTCGTCGTGGCGGTGATCGTTTCTGCAATTCTGCTGATAAAAGTGGTTCCGCAGTTCCAAAGCGTTTTCTCTAGCTTCGGAGCAGAACTTCCAGCCTTTACGCAAATGGTGATCGCTCTTTCTGAAGTTCTTCAGGCCTGGTGGTTTGTCTTCCTGATAGGAATATTCGTCATTGCATTCGTTCTGCGAGAATTGCACCGCCGCTCGGAGAAATTCAGAGACGGGACAGACCGCACCATCCTCAAACTGCCGATCGTCGGCGATATCCTGTACAAGTCCGCCGTAGCGCGTTACGCCCGCACGCTGTCAACAACCTTCGCCGCTGGCGTTCCACTGGTCGAGGCTCTCGATTCGGTTTCAGGCGCCACCGGCAACGTGGTGTTCCGCAATGCAGTGAACAAGATCAAGCAGGACGTCTCTTCGGGTACGCAGCTCAACTTCTCGATGCGTACGACGGGTGTTTTCCCGAGCATGGCCATCCAGATGGCATCGATTGGCGAAGAGTCGGGCTCGCTAGACGCCATGCTCGATAAAGTGGCCAGCTATTACGAGGAAGAAGTCGATAATGCCGTCGACAACCTGACGACCCTGATGGAACCCATGATCATGGCCGTTCTGGGCGTTCTGGTCGGCGGCCTCATCATCGCGATGTACCTGCCGATCTTCCAACTGGGCTCTGTCGTATAACCCATGCCTGTACTCGACTTCCTGGCCAGCACCCCGCTGGCCTTTGTTTTATGCGTCACTCTCCTCGGCCTGCTGGTCGGCAGCTTCCTCAACGTGATGATCCATCGTCTGCCTCGGATGATGGAGCTCGACTGGCAGCAGCAGGCGCGGGAAACCCTCGGTCTGCCGGAGGACGAGAAGCGTCCGACCTACAACCTGGTCCTGCCCAACTCCCAGTGCCCGCACTGCGCCCACGAGATCAAGCCCTGGGAGAACATCCCGCTGGTCAGCTGGCTGGCGCTGGGCGGCAAGTGCTCGTCGTGCAAGGCACCGATCAGCAAGCGCTACCCGCTGGTCGAATTGGCCTGTGGCTTGCTCTCGGCCTTTATCGCCTGGCATTACGGTTTTGGCTGGCAGGCCGGAGCGATGTTGCTGCTGACCTGGGGCCTGCTGGCGATGAGCATGATCGATGTCGATCACCAGTTGCTGCCGGACGCCCTGGTGCTGCCACTGCTCTGGCTGGGGCTGATCGTCAACCACTTCGGGCTCTTTACCAATCTGGGCGATGCGCTCTGGGGCGCGGTGTTCGGCTATCTGAGCCTGTGGTCGGTGTACTGGCTGTTCAAGCTGGTGACCGGCAAGGAAGGCATGGGCTACGGCGACTTCAAGCTGCTGGCCATGCTCGGCGCCTGGGGCGGTTGGCAGGTATTGCCGCTGACCATTCTCCTGTCGTCGCTGGTGGGCGCCGTGCTGGGTGTGATCATGCTGCGTCTGCGCAACGCCGAAACCAGTACGCCGATCCCCTTCGGACCCTATCTGGCCATCGCCGGCTGGATTGCGCTGCTCTGGGGTGATCAAATAACCGCGACCTATCTGCAGTTCGCCGGTTTCCGCTAGCCTTCTCCGGCGCCGACTTCCCTCGGCGCCCGTGACGGCCACCGGGCCGGCAGAAAGGAGAACGATGAAACCCTGGATTCTGGGCCTCACTGGCGGCATCGGCAGTGGCAAGAGCGCCGCCGCCGAGCATTTCGCCTCGCTGGGCATACACATGGTCGACGCCGACCACGCCGCGCGCTGGGTGGTGGAACCCGGCCGCCCCGCCCTGGCGCAGATCGTCGAGCGCTTTGGCGAAGCCGTGCTGCTGCCGGACGGCCAGCTCAACCGTGCCGCCCTGCGCGAGCGCATCTTCAAGGCCGAAGACGAACGCCGCTGGCTGGAGCAGTTGCTGCACCCGCTGATCGGCCAGGAGATCGCCAGCAACCTGGCGCAGGCGCAATCGCCCTACGCCATCCTGGTCTCGCCGCTGCTGGTGGAGTCCGGGCAGCACCGCATGACCCAGCGCGTGCTGGTGGTGGATACCCCCGAGCACCTGCAACTGGAGCGCACGATGCGCCGGGACAAGGTATCCGAAGAACAGGTCCGTTCGATTCTCAAGGCCCAGGCCCTGCGCGACGACCGAATCAAGCACGCGGATGACGTGCTGCTCAACGATGGCGGCCTCGCCCACCTGCACCAGCAGGTCGAGCG
>OGQD01000421.1_pt1 | contig 32439 bp, 30 predicted proteins | sample 1553091 | NCBI WGS metagenome assembly OGQD01 (sample SAMEA2580290, study PRJEB22360) | human gut metagenome | biome: human gut; feature: human-associated habitat; material: faeces | place: Denmark | collected 2008/2010
TATAAAAAATCAATATTTATAAGCAAAAATAATTATTAATTTAATACCTAATAACTATATTAGCAGAATAAAATCTAATAATTATTTCATGAAAGTAAAACTACCTATTGCAACTTTTTTAGTTTCATCGTTATTCGCAACCCATTTAAAAGCGCAGAATTATCAGCCATTATTTATTCAGAGCGGATATAATGCAGATGTAGTCGCCAACGGTGTGGGTTCATCGGCTTCTTCCACCAATAATGATGTCGATGGAGTAAGCTATGCATTTGTCTCAAGAGATTTTCAGTTAACGGCTTCAAGTTCGCAACTTACTTACGGACTGCCTGTGAATGGAATTATCAATTCTGTAGTTTCTTCGACTCCGGGACTTTCCTATCAACTGGCATCTTACAGTTCAAACAATGTTTTAAGGCTGCAAAACAGTGGTGATAACGGAACTTTACAATTTTCCAACCCCCTTTCAGCAAACACCCTGTATATGTTGGCAACAGGAGGAAGCGGATCCTGTACCGTAGATGTGGATGTAAATTTTACAGACAATACTTCTCAGACGTTTACCGGCATCAATATTTCCGACTGGTATTACGGGAGCAATTTTGCCATTCAGGGAATTGGAAGGATCAACATCAGCAATAACAATCTTGAATCCGGTTCCGGAACAGATCCCAGACTTTACCAGATTCCTTTATCAATAAATCCTACAAATTTATCCAGAGTCATTAAAAGTGTTACGGTAACCAAATCCGGATCGGGAGGTATTCCGAATATTTTTGCTTTTGCAGCAGATTCTTATAATCCCTGCGAAGCGCCTACCAACATTACCGCGGTTACTACCATGAACGGAGCGACGTTAAGCTGGACAGCTCCTTCCAGTGCGCCATCTTCGGGATATCAATATTACTACAGTACTTCTTCTACTCCACCAACAGCCAGTACAACACCTACAGGAAGTGTACCTTCGGGAACTTCAGTTACTCTGAACAGTTTGTCAACAGGACAAACCTATTATTTCTGGGTAAGATCCTATTGCGGAGGTTCATCATATGGATTCTGGAAAATGAAGCAGTTTGCACCGGGACAAATTTCTGCGACTTACACAGGCGGAGATATCAGTACGGAATTCAACTGGGGACCGGATAATACAACAACAACTAACTGTGCAGGAAGTGTATCTATCAATATTCCGAATGGGTACAAAGTTGTATCTACAGATGTAAGCTACACGATGACAACGGCAAGCAACGGATGGATGTCTGAACAGAAAAGTTTATTGGTATGTTCGTCTAACGGAACAGCAGAATCATCTGTAAGTTCAGGATCGGGATCAAACGGAGGAACGTTTTCTTATAACAGAACGGGACTCAACATTGCCAATAATTTAACAGGAACGGTGAATTTTGATCTGCGAGCATGGAGAACTTACGGAGGCTCCGGTTGCAGCGTAGATTACAACAAAGTGGATAACGGAACTTTTACGGTAACCGTAACTGTTCAGCCCATCGTTTTGGCAACCGGTGAGGTGATTGCTAAAGAGAAAGAAAGAATTGCCTATCCGAATCCTTTTGCTGACGTTCTTTATCTTGAAAAACCTGAAAATGTGAAAAAAGCAGTAATTACGGATGCTTCGGGAGTGGTGGTACAAACTGTTGAAAATCCTTCTTCATCCCTATTCCTTGGAGGAATAAAATCCGGAATGTATATTCTGACTTTAACCATGAAAGACGGTTCTGTAAAAAGTATGAAAACCATGAAAAAATAAATAACCATTGGTAACGAAAATCGCGGGCAGAAATAAATTTCTGCCCGCGATTTGTTTTTAATACTGTAAGTAAAGATTACGCTTCTGCGATCTCTCCGTTTACAAATACTTCATATCCTATTTCTACATTCGGTTCCAGTGTTTTGGAAACCGAACAGTATTTTTCGAAAGACAACTGGGCTGCTTTCTGCGCTTTTTTAGGATCAATATTTCCTTCCAGAAGAAACTTAACTTTTATCGATTTGAAAGGTTTTGCATCATCTACAGGGATTCTTTCGCCTTCTACTTCTGCTTTGAAATCTGTGATTTCCTGTCTCTGTTTTTTCAGAATAGAAACAACGTCTATTCCGCTGCATCCCGCGACTGCCATCAAAACGCTTTCCATAGGAGAAACTCCTTTTGCGCCGGGTTGTGTCGTATTATCCAAAAGGATTGAATTTCCCTGAGAATTGGTACATTCAAATAAAAAATCGTCGTTGATTCGGTTAAGTGATATTTTCATTTTTAAATTTATTTTTTAGATGTGGTAACCCCGATCATAACTCCGAAGTTTCCGTCTTCCTGCGTCCATTTCTGTTCGGGGCAATAGGTTCTGGAAACAAAGCCATCGAGGTACAAAGCTTTTACGCAGCCTGATTCTTTAAATACGGAAGCAAAATTATAAAAATTAACCTCTGTTTTAGACATTATAAAAACGATATTTCCATTTTTTAGGATTCCGACTCCGTTTCTGATGTTGATATTTTTTGAATCTTTTTTTAATATTGGATTTATTTCCCCATCAATCAGCAATATGGGTCCGGATTGTGTTGCGTATTTTATTTCAGGATTATTTCTGAAAGCTTTTGTTTCGACAATTTCAGCATCATTATTTTTTGTGAGGTAAAATATTCCGTTAGGATGGAGATAAAAATTTCCTTTACCGGATAAAGTATCTGTTTTATTCAGGATTTTAAAATTTTCAATATACAATCCTTTCGGAAAATTATTGGGTTCAAACATTCCGCCGTTCATGGCAAATATTAATTCTTTATTTTCCTGCTCTGTTTTAATCTTTAAATGAGCAATATTTTTGAGAATTGTTCCGTTATCATCTTTCCAGTAAAAAGCAACATTTTGTATTTTAGGATTTACTTTAAAAATGACAAAATCATCCTCTTGTTTTATTTTCTTGTCGCAGGATAAAAAACAACAGAGACATACTATAAACAATGCAATTTTCGTCATTTACAAGTTTGCTTAAATCATTTATTAATTTTGCGGTTCATTTTGTTTGCAATGAAATCCCTGTTTAAAAATTACAAAATCCCTCTCGCTTTAATTTCCAGATATTTATTGATGACATCAATGTTCAGATTTTCCGGTAAAGTGTACACTGTGTAAATTCCGTATTTGCGGAGTTCCTGAATGATCAGTTTCTTTTCAAACTCAAATTTTTCGGCGATGATTTCGTCATACACTTCCTGCATACTTTCAGGATTTTTATGAATTAACGTCTGCAATTCTGAATTTTTGAAGAAGACCACGACCAATAAATGGGTTTTAGCGATTCCGCGAAGGTATTTTAACTGACGGTTTAAGCCATCCAATGTTTCAAAATTCGTAAAAAGTAAAATCAAACTTCTCTGGTTCAGCGAATATTTTACATCCTGATACAATCTGTTAAAATCACTTTCAAAGAAATCTGTTTTGATGTTGTAAAGGGCTTCCGAAATTTTTCTAAGCTGTCCGGATTTATTTTCTGCCGCAATTTTATTTTCTGTTTTTTTAGAAAAAGTCATCATTCCGGCGCGGTCGCCTTTTTTCAGAATGATATGGGATAAAGCCATCGTTGCATTAATGGAATAATCCAGCAGACTCAGTCCTTTGAAAGGCATCTTCATCGTTCGTCCTTTATCAATCAGCATAAAAATACGCTGCGATTTTTCGTCCTGAAACTGATTGACCATCAATCGGTTTGTTTTTGACGTTGCTTTCCAGTTGATCGTTCTGATGTCATCTCCCGGAACATATTCTTTAATCTGCTCAAACTCCATCGTATGTCCCAGTTTACGGATTTTCTTGATTCCGCCCAACAGAAATTCACTCTGCAAAGCCATCAGTTCATATTTTCTCAAATGAATAAATGAAGGATAAGCCGGCAAATTAGCATCTTTCTGAAAATTAAACCGTTTTGCGACAAAACCTAAAGGTGAAGATACATACACATTTAAACTGCCGAAATTATATTCTCCTCTTTCCTTTGGCTCTAAAATGTATTGAAAAAATGTATTTCTTCCCGGTTCAATCTGTTTTTCGATTAAAAAATCTCTCTTCTGAAACTGAAACGGAATTTCGTCAATTACTTTCACATTGATTTTGAAAGCATAATTGTTTTTAATATCAACTTTTACGGGATTTTCATCACCATTGGATAATTTTTCCGGCAATATTCTCTGTGCAGAAATCCCTTCTTTCCTGTTGAAAACAAAAAGATAATCCACCATTGCCGCCAAAAAAATCAGAAGCAAAACGATATGCGCCACCCACATGAGTAACGGAAAGAAAAAAGCGAAAACATACAAAATCCCCACTCCGATGAGCGTGAAGAAAAAGCGTGTATTGAGGTAAAGGCTTTTTAGCATTAAATTGTTGTAATAATAATTTTCCTCTTTTTTTTAGAATTGTAAATACAATCTTGGTATTTATCGATTAAATATGTCTCTATTTCCAATCTTCCAAAATTAACCTCAACATAAGAAAAATATAAATTTTCATTAAAGAAAATATCTAATTTCTGCTCAATGTCTTCATCAAATTTCTTCCTTGTCTTTATAGCTCCAAATTTAATCGCGCCTAATTGTCTTCTAAAAGTATGATTAACAGTTCTGTGTATTTCTTTAAATCTTTCTCTTAAATTTCCTGTTTCACCAATATATATTATATTTTTCGAATCTTCGAATAGCATATAAATTCCTGAATTATTTGGTAATTTTTTATATGAATTTCTCGAAAATTTTTCTTTTGCCGAATTCAATAATATTGACTCTACATCACGTATACAGTCATACATATCTTTTTCTGATAACAAATATTTCATAGCATACTCTACCTCGGAATCTCTATTCCTTCTAAAATCTGCCTGATAATTTCATCCGCGGTAAGACCTTCCATTTCTCTTTCCGGCGATACAATAACTCTGTGTCTCAGAACGGCATAACTTGCTTCTTTAATGTCTTCCGGCGTTACAAAATCTCTTCCTCTTAAAGCCGCAAATGCTTTTGATGCGGTTAACAAAGCCAGACTCGCTCTCGGAGAAGCACCTAAATACAGGAACTGGTTTTCTCTGGTGTTGATGATAATTTTAGCGATGTACTCCATCAACTGAGATTCAACGATGATTTCTTTTACCAGATGCTGATAATTTTTCAGTTGCTGGGCAGTAATCACTTTATTGACAACCTCCGTTTTATCTTCCTGCTTGCTTTCGTGCTGGTTTCTGATGATGGCAATTTCCTGCTCCAGATTCGGATAACCCACATTTATTTTAAACAGAAAACGGTCAAGCTGGGCTTCCGGAAGTCTGTATGTTCCTTCATGCTCAATCGGGTTCTGGGTTGCCACCACAAGGAAAGGTTCTTCCATCGGATAGCGGGTTCCGTCCATCGTGATCTGCCTTTCTTCCATCACTTCAAACAAAGCCGCCTGAGTTTTTGCCGGAGATCGGTTGATCTCATCAATCAGGATGAAATTAGAAAAAATAGGTCCTTTTTTAAATTCAAATTCAGAATTTTTTACGCTGAAAACAGAGGTTCCCAAAATATCGGAAGGCATCAAATCGGGTGTAAACTGAATTCTGCTGAATCCTACATCGATGGTTTTTGCCAGTAATTTTGCCGTGATGGTTTTGGCAACTCCCGGAACACCTTCAATAAGAACGTGACCGTTCGAAAGAAGTGCAGCCAAAAGATGCTCCACCATGTTTTCCTGACCGACGATTACTTTTGCAATTTCGGCTTTTACTTTTTCAAGACTTGTACGAAGTTCAATCATATCAATTCTCGACTGAAACTGATCTTCTTTTTTATCTAAGCTGATAGAAAATTCGTTTTCTATATTTGGGTTTTCAAAGTTTTCCATATCCTATAATTTATCAATAGAACAGTATATCCAATTACCAATTACATTGAGAATTACCACACTGTTATATTTTCAGATTGTTACATTTTTTTAAATAATTTCATCCAAAATTTTATTCATTCTCACAAGATCTTCCTTCATTACGTGCGCGTAAGGATCCTGTCCTTTTTTAATCAGCCCAATGGCTTCATCAATTATTTCCATCGGTTTTCCGGTTTTCAGATGGAGTTTTTTTGCAAATTCTTCATCTAATTTCTGGGTATCGATAAGGAGATCCATTCTTACTTTGTTCAGGAAGTACTGGGCTTTTTTCGACATCATATCATGGAAATCGCCTTCCTGAAGATAAAGATTTCCGATACTTTTCACAAAATCTACCGAGTTATTTTTCAGCGGTTCCACAATCGGGACAATGCGCTGTTTTCTTTTGGCATTAAAGAAAATAAACAAAGCCAGACCGCCCAGAAGAACCCACCAAGCATATTTTAAAGCAGGGTTTGAAAGGATAAACCTCAGCAGAAACTGGGAAGATTTCGAATTGCTTTCCAGAAACCACAATGTTTCTTTATCATCCAGATAAGAAAAAACGTCCTGTGCATATTTTACATTTCCGGGTTTCAAAAGATAGTAATTGGTAATAAAAAGCGGTTCGCAATGAACGTAAAAATAACCTTCCCCGAATTTTATTTTAACAAAGTTTGCCTGATCGTCATTATTTTTTTCCACTGTCTTTCCTAAGACTTCAGATCCCGGTTTAATGAAGGTAAATCCTCTTCCGGATGGAAATTTATCCAGTTTAATGAAATCGTTCTGGTATTTCGTGTCGGTAAGTTTTAAAACATTTTCATCCCGAAAAGAAATCATAGAATCATAATAACCGATGCTGTCGGAAATTTCTTTCGGCATTTCGCTGATAATCAACATCGCGTTGGAACCTTTGGAAACTTCTTCCAGAATTTTATTCCACGATTCTGTATCTACTTCATGCTCGATGACAAGGATATTATGACTGCCTTTTTCTTTATTCTGGGTATAATAATCGTAAGGAGTCTGATCTATTTTTTTAACTTTATTCTTAAAAAGATCTTTGATCTCGTTATTAAAAACATACAATCCGAACGGTGATTTCTGATAAGTCTTGAAATTCTTCCTCCAATCCGTACTTTCTGTTTTGTTGACTTCAAACAACGCCAAAATAATCATCACCACGACGAAGATTACAGCATATATTTTGAAAGTTTTGTTCATGATAACAATTAATTACGGTTTAAAGGATTGATATTGGTTTTTAAATTTCAGATAGTTTTCTTCATCAATAGAGAATTCTCCGTACCAGACATAATCGAAAATATAGGCAAGATCGTAAAAACTTTCTTTTAAGTGCGGTGCTTTCAGCTCTGCCGCATAATCTTTGTTGGTTTTTTCCGGATTCCAGATGATGAGTTTTTTATCGCTTAATTTTTTTAAGACAAATAAAAACTGATAACGCACCGCCGAACGGAAATCCCCAGATTTTTCAAATTTCAGAATACTTTCCGGGAAATTAATTTCATGAATATTTTCATGAAGCTCTTCTTCGCGGATATCCACTTTCCGGTTTTTCTTTCCGAAGAATGAAATTCCGCCGTTCCCGATGAGATATTTAATGATGAAATACAGCAGGAAACCGACAAGAACAATCACAAAAAGACGCACTAAAATCCCTGCGAAATTTCCGGATTTTGTAAATACGGTTTCCCCGAAAATACTGTCTAACAATTCTGCGAGCTTCTTCATCAGCTTCTGCCCGAAAGACATTCTGGGTTTTACCGTAGTATAATCGAAATCTTTGTCTTTGTATCTTGAAGGGATATTGTCTTTAAATTTTTTAGGATAAACAGTGTTTTCCGTTACGGGATTTTTATACAATACAGAATCTGCACGGTACATATTCCTGTAATGTCCCGTTTCTATCGAGTCTATAAAAACTGCTTCTTCAGGAGGCAGATCGTCCTGCTGCTGAGAAAAAACAGTTCCGAAGCTGAAAAAAAGCAGTAAAAGAAGAAGCCTATTCATTATTTCCTATTGTTTCTATTTCTGCCAGTTCCATTTTCTGATGAAGATCGGTGCGGCTGTCGTAATACATCAATCCTGAATTTACATACAGAACATTCATTAAAATGGTTGAAACCAATGTTGAAAGTCCGTAGATCAAGAATATAACAATCCCGAAATTTCCGGAGAAAGGATTCTGTTCAAAATTCCCATCCGGAGCGGTTGTTGAAAGTTTAAGAATGTATAAAACCATCGGAACTCCGGATAAAAATCCGCTTACAATATAAAAAAGCAGTCCCAAAATAATGGTTGCGCCCCAATATTTCCAGTAGGGAGATTTTTCTCTTCCGTTCGGATAAGAAAACTGAGATCTTACAGCATAACTTAGGCTTTCGAAAAAACCTTTATTTCCGTTAAAATAATCGTAGCAGAGAAAAGTGATAATGCTGAATAAATTCGGAAGGATAAAAAGCAGCAGAAAAATTCCAATGAAAAAAAACACCAACAGATAAGAGAATCCGAAAATAGCCGTTGCAACCGGCATTACCAAAAAGGTAAGTCCGAAATAGGCAATGAAAACTTTTTTAGAATTAACTTTAAAATCACTGATGATATCGTCTGTTTTTATTTCTTTCTGTCCTTCCGCAACTCTTTTCATATAAAATACAGGAAAAAGCAGATTAACCGTCATTAAAGCTGTGGAAAGCACAAAAAGTATAATTCCCGCGATGATAATCAGTCCCAAATTATCCTGAAAATACTGTTCAAAATAATAGCTTTGTCCGCTCATATTCGACCCGAAAATGGCACCAAAGAATTCTCTGAATCCTACTACCATCAAAACAACGGTTAAAATAAGCAGCAAGCCGTTCAGCAGAATAAAATTTTTAAAATAATTCTTACCGTATAATTTGAAAAAAGCAAAAGTATCGCTGATGAAACTTCCGAAATCTCTTTTTTTATAAAACTGCATTCTGAATCTGGTTATTAATTTTTTTGCTGACAACAGACGGATAAATACAGTAATAAAACCCGATGATTGCCAAAGACCCGAAAATAATAATTAAATTTAAAATTAAAGGCATTTTCAGGGCGTGTCTTGTTACATATCCTTCAATAATTCCTGCACAGATGGTGAAAGGAACGGTACTCAGGAATATTTTGAATGAATCTTTAAATCCGCTTTTGAAAGAATTAAATCTCGACAGTGTTTTCGGAAATAAAATAGAGGCTCCCAGAATAAGACCGCACATGGCTTCCACTACCATCGCAAAGATTTCAAAAACTCCGTGAAGCCAGATTCCTCTTGCGCTGTCTTTCAGTGCGCCGTAATCATAAAAGAAATACTGGAAAGAACCGAGCATCACGCTGTTGTTCAGCAATGCCCACAACGTTCCTACTCCGCCTGCAATTCCGTAGATGTACAGTCTTGCACCTACTTTTATATTGTTGAAAATAATCCCGATCGTACTTCCCCATGTAGAACCGCTCTGGTAAACTCCTACCGCATTTCCTGCCTTAATGTTTTCAATGGTCTGGTTCACATATTCTTCACCCAGAATAACTTTGGCGAAATCTTTATCGTAAATTCCGGAAAGCAGACCGATTAAGGTAAATAATGTAAAGAACAGAAAAGCATATCCCAAATATCTTCTGTACTGGTACACCAGCAAAGGAACTTCGGTTTTGAAGAAATGCAGAAATCTGTTTTCTTCTACCCTTTTGGTTTTATAAATTTTCTGGAAGATCTGTGCAGACAAATGGTTAAGATACACCGTGGTATTACTTTTCGGGTAATACGTCTGCGCAAAAGAAAGGTCGTTAACGAGGTTGATGTACAGCGAAGAGAGATCATCAGGATTTTTTTTAATTTTCCCCTGAATAACCTGTTCTATTCCCAACCATTTTTCTTTATTTTGTTTAATGAAATAAACTTCTCTCATAATTGTAAGGCTAAAATAATAAAAATAATGTCTCAAATCGCGATAAATACTTCACAAAATGTAAATATTAATTTCAACATTGCGGGTGTTGGAGAAAGACTTCTTGCTTATATTATCGATCTTCTTATTCAAATTGCGTACACCATCGCTATTCTGTATCTTTTTTTCAATATTCTGAATCTGGGATATGTGATGGAAGGGCTGGATCAGTGGTCGATTATTGCTATTTACAGCATTCTTCTTTTCCCGACTGCGATTTATCCGCTTGTTCTGGAAAGCCTGATGGAAGGGCAGACTCCGGGGAAAAAAGTCATAAAAATCCGTGTGGTTAAAATCGACGGTTATCAGGCGGGATTCGGAGATTATATGATTCGCTGGGTTTTCAGGATTATTGATATTTCTATTATCGGTCTTATCTCTGCCATTGTTTCCAAAAACAACCAGCGTTTGGGAGATATTGCATCGGGAACCGCCGTTATTTCTTTAAAAAACAACATCAATATTTCGCATACGATTCTGGAAAACATTAAAGAAGATTATGTTCCTACTTTTCCGCAGGTCATTGCTTTAAGCGATAATGACATGAGAATCATTAAAGATAATTATCTGAAAGCTTTACGAGTGGACGACCGCCAAATCATCAGCAAACTTTCCGACAAAATTAAAGGAATTCTGAAGCTGGAAGTAGATCCTACCAAAATGACGGAAAGACAGTTCATCGGGGTTGTTATTAAGGATTACAATTATTATACGGGGAAAGACAGTTAGGAAGACGATTTTAAAATATTTTAAAACCACTCTGCTTATAAAAACTCCCGCAGATTTGGCGGATTTTGCAGATGATTGTGAAAAAAATATCAAATGATTATACAAACATTTTTTATTGATTTGAAAACCGTAATCTAAACGTAAAGGAAAAAGTTTTCACCTCATTAAAACTCCGTCGCAGACGGATGATGAAGCGCGCTTCTTAACAGATGAAATCTGCCTTCACTTTTCTCCTTAAATATATTCATTCTCAAAACAAAAGCTTTGCGTTTAGATAATCCTGAGCAAAGTTTGTCTTGCTGAAAAGCATCTCTACGATTGTATTTGATAGATTTCTCCTGTATCGAAATGACAGAGCTGTTTATGAAAGTTCCCGCAGATTTGGCGGATTTTGCAGATGATTCTGAAAAAACCATCGGATGCTTATACAAAAATTTTTTTATTGATTTGAAAACTGCAATCTAAACGCAAAGGAAAAAGTTTTCACCTCATTAAAGGGGAGCAAAGATACTCCGTCGCAGACGGATGATGAAGCGTGCTTCTTAGCAGATGAAATCTGCCTTCACTTTGCACCCTAAATATATTCATTCTCAAAACAAAAACTTTGCGCTTAGATAATCCGGAACAAAGTTTGTCTTGCTGAAAGCATCTCTACGATTATATTTGATAGATTTCTCCTTCGTCGAAATGACAGAGCAGTGTATAAAACTCCCGCAAATTTGGCGGATTTTGCAGATGATTCTGTAAAAAACATCAAATGCTTATACAAACATTTTTTTATTGATTAAATTTTAAAAACTGCAATCTAAACGCAAAGGAAAAAGTTTTCATCTCATTAAAGTGGTGCAAAGATACTCCGATGATGAAGCGCGCTTCTTAGCAGATGAAATCTGCCCTCACTTTGCTCCCTAAATATATTCATTCTCAAAACAAAAACTTTGCGTTTAGATAATCCTGAACAAAGTTTGTCATGCTGAAAAGCATCTCTAAGATTATATTTGATAGATTTCTCCTGTATCGAAATGACAGAGCAGTGTCTAAAAAATCACTCAGATTTTGCGGATGATTCTGAAAAAACTAAAAACTTAAAAACCTTTTTCAAAAATCAAAGCCTTTTCTGAGTGAATAGATATTTACAATCAACAAAAAGTATTCAAAAAAAAAAAAAAATTTAGCATCAATCTTATTTATATCATTCTAAAACTACGTGTATAAAAGAACTGAGCAACCATCGCCAAAATCAACAGGACAAAATGCAATACTCTAATTTTGAGTTCATATCTACGGATGATGCAAAGAAAAATAATGTTGATAACGGATGTAAAAAGTACCGCCACATCATGCATATTTTTCACTTCAGAAATATCAAGATCAAAAGCGCAACGCCTTACCGTTCCAAAATTGAACCTGCAAAAGTGAATGAAAAAAGACAACATACACGAGAGGTATAAAATGATAACGTATTCTGAAAAATCTTTTACAAATTGGTTTCTTTCTTTACCAATCAGGGCAAAACCTAAATTTATGAACGACAGAAGCAAACAGGACGTTATTGTAAAAAGAATATCATAATTCCCAAAATTCAGAAGATGGTACACCACAAAATACTGAATAGAAATATACAGTGCTCCCACCGTTACAGGAAGCCAAAAGAAATGATAAACGAAATAATTTAAATTTGATCTTTCCGGCATTTTAGTTTTTTGATAATGTTAATACTATTCAGAATTTCAATAAGATATTCTGTTCCATATTCATTAGATTTTCCTTTGTAAACTGTAGAAATCTTACAATGTGAATGTTTGTGAAATGATAAGAGGGCATCTAAATTTTAGAAAGCCCTCTTTTTCTTTGTCTTACATCATTCTAAAATTTTAATAAAGAATATTAGATAATAAATTTTTAGTTTCTAATATAAATTCAATTCAATAGGATTATATTTTTTTAGAGCTTCTTCCGCATTTTTTCTCATGTATTCACGATCTTCTGGATTTTCTATAAATTGCTCATTTAATTTTAATTTTCCGGCAAGCCTGTTTTTAAAAACTTCAGCTACTTTTTCTTTAGACATATTTTTTATATTGGTTGCAATATTAGCAGATTTGCAAGTATATTTTCTTTTTCTGAAAGCATAAAGAGTATAATGATAATCGTCTTTAGAATCGTACACTTCAGTAATTAATCCCGGTAATCCGTTAAATTTATACGGTCCAAATTGGAAGGGGATATCCGTAGTAAACCAAGCGATCCAAGTTCTGCCGTATTTCGTAACTTCTGCTCTTTGACATTTATACCCTGCAACAGTTTTGAATTCGTTTTTAATCTTCCAGTTTATATTGTTTGGTTCCTCATATCCGAAATAAGAATAATTAATTTCATCAGTAACATACAATTTTGCAGACGTTGTTCCAATATAGCCTCTAAAATCCGTATTATATTTCATTGCTTCGTCGAGTGTGTTGAGTTTTTTCTCTACTATAAGAGAATCTGAAATATATCTGTGTAAATCTTTAAAAAAGGAAGATTTTTCATTAATTAGAAGAGCAAATGTGGTTTCTTTTTTGGAATTGCTTGCATTTGAAAGCTTGTAATTTAGCTTATAATTTGCTTCATAAACAACATCAAATTTTTTCTGCGAAAAAACAGCTATCACAATCAATAAGTGAAATAATAATACAATCTTTTTCATCTAAACATTCTTTTCTAAATAAAAACCGCCACTTTTTATGGCGGTCATGCATTTTTTAATAATTCTTAATGGTAATAAATATGAATCACCACTGTACCGGCATTTGGACAAACTTCACTATTAACGTCTCCTAAATAGTCTGCAAGCTAATCTAGCGTCATGTGATCTGCGATAGTTTAGCTAACTTGAAGAACTTTTCCACAAGAAGTTCTGAAAGGGAAAGCAGAAACGACTCCTGCCACTAAGAAAGCCCCTAATAAAATTGCTTTTTTCATAATTGTTTTTTTTTCATTTGTTAAACAGATCAAAAATAAAAATTTAGTACAAGTAAATACAATTTTCTTTTTGCGATTTTATTGCGATTTTTCGCAAAAAATTTATCTTTACACTAAACTTTACAGAAATGGAAAAAACAAAACTCATCGAAGCCCGCAAAAGAAGAAACATCAGCCAGGAAAGAATGGCAGACATCCTTTCTATGGATGTTTCCAACTACAACCGAAGAGAGAAAGGAACGGCAAAAATTTCTTTATCGGAATGGCAGAAAATTGCAGAAGTATTGGAAGTTCCTTTCGAAGAGGTTTATGAAAATGAAGAAAGTTTAGTTTTTATTTTTAATGACAATTCTACAGGCAATGGAATTGTTAATACCAATAATTACAACATTCCGCTTTCTTTGTGGGAATCTCAGAAAAAATACATCGATAAACTGGAAGCAGAGATTGAAACACTAAAAGCAGAAATCGCAAAATACAAATAACCTTTCGCGGTGCAGTTTTTGTATTTTATGCTTCATAAAAGTTTAAGTTATGAGATTTGAAAATAATAAATCGGGAAACGGCGGAGTAATTACTCTAAATAATGAAGTAAAAGAAATCGGAAGATTAACGTACACTATTTTCCCCGAAGACAGCAAATTCATTATTTCCTTCGTTCTGGTTCACCCCGAATTTGAGGGTCGCGGAATGGGAAAATATCTGGTAGAAGAAGCCATTAAATTTGCCAGAGAAAACAACTGGAAAGTCTACCCGCACTGTTCTTACGCGCGATCTGTGATGATGAGAATGAAGGATGTGGAAGATATTTTTTTACAGCGTTAAAATGTTATAACGATAACTAAACTAACCACAACGTGATCTTGCGGTTGGTTATAAATACATGTCGGTCATTAGATATTTCCCTTACTTTCAGAAGTAAGGTTTTTTGTTTCTAAATAAATGATGTTTCCATCTATTTGTAGATTTTCTCTTTAAAAACGTTTGCAGGTATTTTTTCCTGTATGATTTCTATCCTGTTTTAATACTTAAAAATGATTCTATTTAACATAAAAAAATAATTTGAAGAATTATTGATTCACATAAATGTGATTAATAAAAATATTGTAAAATTGTAAAAAATATAAAAATGAAGAAGATTTTTTTTGGTGGAATATTTATTTCTAATCTCTTTTATATCTCTGCTCAAAGTAAGGCTGTAACGGAGATTATTTATGAGACCAAACTAGTTTCTGATAGCTTAAACAGAAACAGTTTTAAAATTTTCAATTCAACCTTATTATGTAATAGCACAGAGTCTGTTTATTTTAACAGAGAAGCAAAAGCATTTTATGAAGGAACATCTAAAGAGACCATTAGCACTAGCGTGGGTGCAATTCCTAAATATCCAAAGTCGGTAGCAAGTGTATACAGATCAAACAATACTATTACCGCCTCTTTGCCTGTAGGAAAATACGTTTTTACTTTTGAAGAACCTAAGCTAAATTGGGAAATATTAAATGAGACTAAAAAAATTAAAGGATTTCAATGCCAATTGGCCAAAACAGTAACTGATACCGGAGATACCTATTTTGCATGGTTTACAAAAGAAATTCCTTTTCAGGAAGGACCTTTCCGGTTTAAAGGTTTATCTGGTTTAATATTGGAGGTTATTAATAAAAATAAAACGATTGAGATATACGCTGTTGAAATAAAAAAATCCGAAGAAATAATTCAGCCCCTTCATTATGGTGATGATATAAAAACAAAATCTAAAAAACAATTTTTGGAAGCCCGAAAGAATTATCAGGAAAATCCATCTATGTACAATGGAAATTTAAAAATTGTAGATTCTAATGGAATTGATAAAACAAAAAAAATGGCAGACAGGATAAAAAGCATTAATACATTTCTTGATTGAATCATAACATTTTAAATAAAAACTTCAAACTATGAAAAAATTATTATTGGCAGGTGCATTAGCGTATTCTACATTGTCTTTTGCTACTACGAAAGAAGATGTAAAAGCAGGTGCAAAAAAAGAAACTGAGACTTCAAAGAAAACTGACGTAACCGAACTTACAAAAGAACAAAAAGAAACATTGGCTTTAATTATCAAATGGTGGGGAGTAAGTTTTACTAATTCTTGTGGAGAAGAAGTGACCGCCTATTTTCAATCAGATAATCCAGACGGCAGTCCTGCATTTATCCGAGAATTAGCTTATGCAGTAAATACTTTTTATGAAGACTGTTAAAAAAATCGCGTTTTTAAGGCGTTTTTCATTTATTCATCAAAATTTTCCATCTCATCTTTATTTACGCAGTAAGAATTTAAGGAAATAAAATATAGTAATAAGTCTTTTCTAAACAGAGTTTTTGATCGTCATTTATTAAAATCAAATGCCTAAAAACTAATATGAAAAATATGTTACCTTAATTATTATTTTAACACTTCGTTCACCAAGATTTCCTCAATATCATCGGGATAATCTACTTTCAGATGCTGATCGGAGTTTACCCAGTTCTGTATTTCTTCAAGCTTCAATACTTTAGAATTCGGAATTCCCATCTTGTCTAAAGCGCATGCATTGCATTCCTGCTCATATTGATTATGAATAGGAATTACGAACAGTTTTTTATCCATAAAAAGTGCTTCTGCGGGACTTTCGAAACCTGCATTGCAGAGAATTCCATCGCAGTTTTCAAACGCTTTTAAGTATTGAATTTCATCAATCGGAAAAATTTCAACATTATTTTCCTTAAACTGCAATTTGGAATATTTAGAAAAAACTTTCCATTCTACCGGAATCTGCTTTAAAACTTTAATGATATTTTCATCCGAAAAACTCGGAAGATACACCAGATAAAAACCTTTTTTGTCGGGATTCAGGTTTCGGATTTTCCTTCTGATGACCGGCTTTTTTATCTGAGGATGATAATTTTCGAAGTGGAAACCAATTCTTCTTTCACTCGGAACATAATATTTCAGCACCATTTCCCCGAAAAAATCTTTTTTATCCGGTTTTGGCGTTTCTTTAAACAGCATGGAAGCCTGATGACTGAGTTCTATCATCGGATGTTTTCTAAATTTACAAGCCCATCCCGTTAAAGGTTCATAATCGTTGATGACTAAATCGTACTGAGAAAGCTCGATTTCGCGGATCGCTTTGAAGGCTTCTAAAAAACCATTGTCTGTAAACGTTTTCAGGTAGGATAAACCGCCTGTTTTATCATAAAGAAGGGAAACCCCTTTATGTTTAAAATTAATATCAAAATCAGCCTTTAACTGCGATTGATGTCCGCTGATAAGTGTATCGACAGAAGCATATTTTTTCAGGATCGGAACGATTTCCTGCGCGCGTGCGACGTGTCCGTTTCCTGTTCCCTGAAAGGCGTATAAAATTCTCATTGGCTGAAGTTGGTTACTATTTTTAAAAGTTCATCACTATCGATTTCCTGAATTTCCTCTGCGGTATCATCTCTTAAAGAATCTTTATGTTCGTCATAATAAAAAATCTTCCACTCGTTATTATTGTACTCCAGTGCGGAAAGATTTTCGATCCAGTCGCCGGAATTAAGATACGTGCAGGAACCTTTTTTATTAATCACCTCCCGAATCTGCGGCTGATGAATATGTCCGCAAACTACATAATCGTAATGATTGTCGATGGCAAGTTCGGAAGCTGTAAGTTCAAAATCCCCAATGTATTTTACCGCTTTCTTCACATTGTTTTTAATTTTTTTTGAAAATGAATATTTTTCTTTTCCCATTTTCTCCAAAAACCAATTGACAACATTATTAATCACAATTAATAAATCGTAGCCTTTTCCTCCCAGTTTAGCAATCCATTTCGAATGCTGAACAGAGGCATCAAACACATCTCCGTGAAAGATCCATGTTTTTTTATTGTCGATGTCTAAACAGATTTTATTACAGACTTTAAGTTTACCCAATTGGAAGTCGGTAAACTTCCGGAACATCTCGTCATGATTTCCGGTAATGTAGAAAACATCTGTGTTTTTTGTGGCAAAGGACAATATCTTTTTGATGACCTTTAAATGGGGTTTAGGGAAGTAAGACTTTTTGAATTGCCAGATATCGATAATATCTCCATTCAAAACTAAAGTTTTAGGCTGAATAGAATTAAGATATCGCAGTAATTCTTTAGCCTTACATCCATAAGTTCCCAGATGAACATCCGATATAACAACTAATTCGACGTTTCTTTTCATAGTTTTATGCAAAGAAACTACTTGAAAGTTAACTGTATATGAATGTTATATTATTTTTTTACTTATCCTTAATTCATCATAATGCTTAATTTTAACGCAAAGTTCGCAAAAGTTTTTAAATATTAACCGCTTTTTAAGCTCGCAAAGGCGTTTCACTCAGCAAAGAACCCAAAGTTTTTTATTGATGATAAATTCCGGACAACCACTATTTTTTAGAGCGTTTCCATCAACTCTTCTGTAATTTCCATGTTGTGATATACGTTTTGTACATCATCATCGTCCTCGAAACGCTCAAGCATTTTCATATTTGCCTTGAACTGCTCTTCGTTCACTTCCTTTGTATTATTCGGAATTCTCTGAAGTTCTGCGCTTTTTGCCTCAATTCCCAGTTCGTCTAATTTGTGAGATAAAGAACCGAAATCTTCGAAAGCTGTTGTAATCATTACTTCTTCTTCGTCTTTTTCTACGTCTTCTGCTCCGCCGTCAATCATTTCCATTTCAAAATCGTCCCAATCCATTTTAATCTGAGTTAAATCGATCGTGAAAATTCCTTTTCTGTCGAAGATGAAAGCTAATTCTCCATTTTTACCAAGATTACCGTCAAACTTATTGAAAATAGCTCTTACATTGGCAACAGTTCTTGTTGTATTGTTTGTCGTACATTCTACGAAAAAAGCAACACCACCTTGTCCGTAACCTTCGTAAGTAATTTCTTCGTAGTTTTCTGCATCTGCTCCACTTGCCTTTTTAATCGCTCTTTCTACGTTGTCTTTCGGCATGTTTGCACCTTTTGCATTCTGGATGCATCTTCTTAGTGCAGGATTAGATTCCGGATCAGGACCTCCTGCTTTTACTGCCAATGCAATATCTTTACCTATTTTAGAAAATGTTTTAGCCATCTTGTCCCATCTGGCCATCTTAGAAGCTTTTCTATATTCAAACGCTCTTCCCATTTTATATTTTTAATTTTCAACAAAATTACTCAAAAGTGAACGAAAAAAAAATACCCCCAGAGAACTGGAGGTATTTATATTTAGAAAAATTTAATTATTTTTTCTTTTTAGCCGGAGCTTTTTTCTTAGCTGGAGCTTTTTTCTTAACTACTTTTACCGGAGTTGGATCTTCGTAGTCTCTCTTTTTAAGAGATTCCCATTGAGCCGCATCTTCGATAGCGTTAACAACTACTTTTCTGTCAACTTGTCTTTCAGCATCAGAAGCAGTAGCAGGTACAGTAGCTTTAGCTTTACCTACACCGATTGATTTAAGAGCGTTAGCATCTACACCTCTTGCATCTAAAGCAGCAACTACAGCAGCAGCTCTTTCTCTAGATAGTTTCAAGTTGTAAGCTTCAGATCCTTTAGCATCAGTTCTACCTTCTAATAGATAGTTACCACCATCTTTTTTGATTAGATCAGCAGCAGCATCAAGAGCTGGCTTAGATTCAGCTTTGATAGTAGCTTTATTGAAATCGAAGAATACACTTCCGAATTTTTTCTCTAATTCGTCAGCAGTTACTTTCTTAGGCTTAGGACATCCGTTGTATTCTGGAAGACCTGGAACAGTAGGACAAGCATCATCTTTATCTAAGATTCCGTCTCCGTCTGTATCTGGCCAAGGACAACCGTTGTTTTCAGCAGGACCTGCAACTGTAGGACAAGCATCATCTTTATCGATTACACCGTCACCATCAGTATCTGGCCAAGGGCATCCGTTGTTTTCAACCGGACCAGCCACTTCTGGACATTGATCGTCTTTATCTGGAACTCCATCACCGTCAGTATCAGGACATCCCTGGAATTCTGGTAAACCTGGTGTATCCGGACATAAATCGTCTTTATCTAAGATACCATCCTTATCTCTATCTCTGTTACCAAATCTAAAGTTTAAAGATGCTGAAGCTTGCCAGAAGTTAGCAACGTTAGATTTGTCTCCCGGAGTTGATACGTAATCTCCTTGGATACCTAAACCGAAGTTTTTAGTTAACCAGAAGTTAGCACCAGCACCAGTAGCAACTGTAAAGAAGTTAGCTTTACCGCTTTCGTTTCCGTTGTCACCATTTGTAACATATTCTCCGTTAGCATCCGTTCTAGGGAAAGTAAGAGAAGTATAGTCGTGTCTTAAATAGTTAGCACCAACTCTTAAATATGGATCAAACCAAGATTCTTCGTTCCAAAGAAGACCTGCAGCCTTCGCTTGGAAACCTAAACCTGTCATCAACATAAACTCTTTACCCATGTTGAATCTTTTGTTTTCAACATTTCCAACAGTAGTCTGCCAGTCGATTACCAAACCTTTACCGATGTTCCTAGCTACAGTAAGTTTTGATAATGGCGGAGTAATAGAGAAGTTGTTCATATTGAACATTGTCTTCGTCAAATTATTAGCAGAGAACGTGTTACTGAAATTTGTTCTCTGTGCCAAATGGTTTTCCGCGTGAGCACCAACCCCGATCAACCACGGATTGTTGGTAGTCTGAGCGAACACAGTAGAAGCAACAGTAAGTGCCAATGCTGAAATTCCTAATTTTAGATTTTTCATAGAATTAAATGATTAAATAATTGATAATGCAAAATAAATATAATTTTTCTTTATATACAAAGTTTTTCAGATGATTTTTAACTTTTCTTTAATATTCTGTCGAGGTTTCGTTTATTTTCTCTATCTTTTATGCTCTCCCTTTTATCGAAGAGTTTTTTACCTCTACCCAGCGCTATGAGAACCTTTGCTTTTCCCCTGTCATTGATATATAATTTAAGAGGTATAATAGTGTTCCCTGCATCCTTTAACTTTTTTTCTAATTTTTGTAACTCTTTTTTGTGCAAGAGCAATTTCCGTTCCCTTTTTGTTTTATGATTGTAAAAAGTTCCTAATTTGTACTCGTCGATCATCATATTAATGATGTACAATTCCCCATCAATAAACTGACAGAACGATTCTGCAATAGATGCTTTGGAAGAACGTAAAGATTTTATTTCTGTACCCGTTAAAACCATTCCCGCTTCGTATTCTTCCAGAATTTCATACTCAAATCTGGCTCTTCGGTTGAATATATTGACTGTTTTTTCGATCTTCATGTTAAATTCGTATGTATTTATAAGATGTAAAAATTTAATAAGGTTGCAGTTGAATTTAATTTTTTCGTGAATTAATTTTCTGCATTTTATTAAATTTAGCTATTGAAATATATAAAAAATACGCTACATTTAAAAACCTGACTATTACATTATTGCGAAATACCCAAATTCTTTTCGTATTTTTGCGCCAAATTTACAAAACTATATGTTAACAGTATCTAACTTATCTTTACAATTCGGGAAAAGAGTTCTTTTTGACGAGGTAAACATTATGTTTACGAAAGGAAACTGCTACGGAATTATCGGAGCAAATGGTGCAGGAAAGTCTACATTCCTTAAAATATTAACAGGAAAGCAGGACCCGACAACAGGACACGTATCTTTGGAACCTGGAAAAAGAATGTCTGTTCTGGAGCAGGATCACTTTGCGTATGATCAATTTACTGTGCTTGAAGCGGTTTTGAGAGGTAACAAGAAATTATTCGAGATAAAAGAAGAGATGGATGCGCTTTACGCGAAGGAAGACTTCTCTGATGAAGACGGAATTAAAGCCGGAGAATTAGGCGTCATCTACGACGAAATGGGAGGATGGACTGCAGAATCTGATGCACAGACCATGCTTTCCAACGTAGGTATTAAAGATGATATGCACTGGCAAATGATGAGCGAACTTGAGAACAAAGATAAAGTAAAGGTTCTTTTGGCTCAGGCTCTTTTCGGAAATCCGGATGTACTTATTCTGGATGAGCCTACGAACGACCTTGATATCGATACGATCTCTTGGCTGGAAGATTTCTTAGCAGATTATGAAAACACCGTAATCGTTGTATCTCACGACCGTCACTTCTTAGACACGGTTTGTACGCACATCGGTGACTTGGATTATGCTAAATTAAATCTTTACACCGGTAACTACTCTTTCTGGTATCAGGCTTCTCAATTAGCAACGAGACAAAGAGCTCAGGCTAATAAAAAAGCGGAGGAAAAGAAGAAAGAACTTCAGGACTTCATCGCAAGATTCAGCTCAAACGTTGCGAAAGCGAAACAGGCTACTGCGAGAAAGAAAATGATCGATAAACTAAACATCGATGATATTAAACCGTCTTCAAGAAGATACCCTGCCATTATTTTCGAAATGGAAAGAGAAGCGGGAGATCAGATTTTGGATGTAAAAGGTCTTGAAAAAACCAAAGACGGAGAATTATTGTTCTCAAACATCGATTTAAATCTTAAAAAAGGTGATAAAGTTGCTGTTTTGTCTAAAAATTCATTGGCTATCACAGAATTTTTCGAAATTTTAGCCGGAAACGTAGAAGCAGACAAAGGAGCTGTTGCTTGGGGAGTTACTACAAACCAGTCTCACATGCCTTTAGATAATACAAATTTCTTTCAGGAAGATTTAAGTTTGGTTGATTGGCTAAGACAATTCACCAAAAATGATGAAGAGCGTCATGAAGAATTCGTAAGAGGATTTTTAGGAAGAATGCTTTTCTCGGGTGATGAAGCTTTAAAATCCTGTAAAGTACTTTCAGGAGGTGAAAAAATGAGATGTATGTTCAGCAGAATGATGCTTCAGAAAGCAAACGTTCTTTTACTGGATGAACCAACCAACCACTTAGACCTTGAAAGTATCACGACATTGAACAACTCACTGTCTAACTTCAAAGGAAATATCTTATTAGCTTCTCATGACCACGAAATGCTTTCCACAGTCTGTAACCGAATCATCGAGCTGACTCCAAACGGAATTATCGACAGAGAAATGACTTACGATGAATATCTTGCTGATAAGAAAGTAAAAGAATTAAGAGAGAAAATGTATTCTTAATCATCTTACTCTTTAGTTATAAATTAAAAGAGACTGTCTAAGTTTTGAGACAGTCTCTTTTAATTTTATCCTAAAAGCCAAAATCTAGTTTTTAATAAACTTCTGTGTTGACAATGCTCCATCCGAATTCTTAATTACAATAATATAATTTCCTTTAGATAAGGGAGAAACATCTATTTTTTGTTTTATCCCACTTAATGATAAAACTATTCTTCCCGAAGGGTCAAGGATTTTTATCTCTAAGTTTTTTTGATTTGATTTTAAATATAAATAATCGGCTACAGGATTAGGAAAAACTATTAAATTATTTTGAATATTAGAGTTTTTAGATTCTTTTATACCTAAAACATTACCAGAATAATACATATTAATATTATCAAAACCAGCTTTCAGGTTAGTATTATCAGATGTAATTCTCATTTCATATTGAGAAATATTAAGATTTGGAAGAAAAGAATATCCTACTGGAGGATTTGTTAAGCCAAAATTACCTTCAGGAGTAGTCCAAAAGTACTCACCAGAAAACACGTCATATGATAAAGATACATTCAACCATACATCTGGTGGATAGGAACTATTGCCAAATTGTATTGTCTTAAAAACTCTATTATTACCCTGCATTAATGCAACTTTTCCTTCAAATTTTCCTGAAGTAGCACTAAAGTATAAAGAGATTACGGGACGATAAATATAACTTGAATCAAAATCAAAAAAAGTAAAATTTACGCCTCCTGTCCCTGCAATATTCCCAGTATAAAAACTGTAACTTGCCACTAACAACGAATTCCCGGAATGTGGTATAGATGCATCAATTTCCTTCTGTACGAAATGAGCGCTACTGCTGCCATTAGTGGAAATTTCCAGAGATTTCCCCTGCATTGGATCGATATTTTTTATTTGATAATCCATCACATTGCCGTAGCCAACAAAATTATTATTCTGACCAAAGGAATTTGTAGATGCTGAAAGATTTCCCAAACTAAATGATTCAAAATTTTCAGAATGAACACTTTGACCATTATAGAAGGAATAACAAAATATTAACCCAACAAATAATATATTTTTCACTTACTTAAGATTTAATTGTAAATATAATATTGTTTTATTAAAAATTGTCATAATTTAATGAAATAATAAACTTAAAATTATTTTTTTTGTTTAAATATTTCATCTATTCATATTTAATAAAGGATGTTCAAAATTAGCAAGAGAATTTTTTTCTAAAAAAAATCCCTATTTTTGTGAAATGAGTCAAAAATGGATTTACAAGCCCGAACCCGATGAGGAAATTGTGGATGGATTAAGTTCGTCTCTTGGTTTTGGAACTTTTGAATCTAAACTCCTCGTTCTCAGAGGAATTGACAATTATCAAAAGGCAAGAGAATTTTTTAAACCCAACCTTAACGACATTCACAGTCCGTTTTTAATGGCAGATATGCAAAAAGCTGTAGAGCGGATTGCCACTGCAATTGAGAATGGAGAAAAAATATTGGTATACGGAGATTATGACGTGGACGGAACAACTGCCGTTGCACTGATGTATCTGTACCTCAGCAAAATTGTTCAGAAAAAATATTTAGATTATTATATTCCCGATAGAAATTCTGAAGGGTATGGAATTTCTACCGAAGGAATCGACTTTGCCAAAGAAAACGGCTTTTCGCTAATTATCGCTTTAGACTGCGGAATCAAAGCATTAGATATGATCAGCTATGCCAAAAGTCTGGATATCGATTTTATCATCTGCGATCACCATTTACCCGGCGAAGAAATTCCCGATGCTGTTGCCGTTCTGGATCCGAAAAGAAGTGACTGCCGTTATCCTTTCAAAGAACTTTCAGGTTGCGGAGTTGGTTTTAAACTTTGTCAGGGTCTCAACACCATTTATAAACTTCCTGAAGCAGAACTGTTTGAATTAACAGATCTTCTCGCCATTTCCATTGCCGCAGATATTGTTTCGATGACCGGAGAAAACAGGGTTTTGGCTAAAATGGGACTGAAAACCCTTCGAAAAACGAGAAATTTAGGATTAAGATTATTAATTCCCGAAGATAAACTTTCTCATTTTGAAATTTCAAATATTGTGTTTGAAATTGCGCCTAAAATTAACGCTGCCGGAAGAATTTCGCACGGAAAAGCAGCCGTTGAGCTTATGGTTTCGGATAACCTGAAACACGCCCATCAGATTGTAAGCGACATCATGAATCTTAATGATGAAAGGCGTGAACTGGATATGAATTCTACTCTTTCTGCTTTGAATCAGGTTATTGAATCTCAGCAGGAAACAAAATATACCACCATCGTTTATCATCCGGAATGGAATAAAGGAGTAATAGGAATTGTGGCTTCAAGACTAATTGAAACCTACTACAAACCTACCCTTGTTTTCACCGATGGAAATAATGGGGAAATGGTGGCTTCGGCGAGATCCGTTTCGGATTTTGATGTTCACGAAGCACTGGATATGTGTTCGGAATATTTTTTAAAATTCGGAGGACATCATGCTGCAGCAGGACTTTCCATGGAGAAAGAAAAATTTGCGGCTTTCAAGGAAAAATTTGAAAGAGTGGTTTCCGAAAAAATTAAAGAACATCAGAAAGAGCCATCCATTACGATTGACTCGGAAATTCAGATTGATGAAATTAACAGAGAATTTATCAATTTCCACAGAAAATTAGCCCCTTTCGGACCTCACAACATGAAACCGATTCTTACCTTAACCAATCAGAAGGTTTCGGGGTATATCAAAACAATGGGGAAAGATAATAATCATCTTAAATTTTACATTAAGCAGGAGTCCACCGGAAGAAATATTGAATGTGTAGGCTTCAAATTAGGACAGTTTGCCGATGATTTCAGAAATAAATATTTTGATCTAGCCTTTACACTGGAAGAAAACCACTGGAAAGGAAATGTAACGCATTATCTGAATATTAAAGATGTACAATTCAGGGATTAGAAGTTGGTTATGAAAAAAATTGGTTTATTTTTCGGTTCGTTTAACCCGATTCATATTGGTCATTTAATTTTAGCCAATTACATTCTGGAAAATTCCGATATGGATGAACTTTGGTTTGTGGTAAGTCCGCAAAATCCTTTCAAAGAAAAAAAATCTTTGTTAAAAGATCATAACCGACTGGATATGGTGCAACTTGCCGTAAAAAATTATCCGAGAATGCGTGCTTCAAATGTGGAGTTTTCGCTTCCGCAGCCAAGTTACACGATTGATACGCTGACTTATCTTCACGAGAAATATCCCGACTATTCTTTTAGTTTAATAATGGGAGAAGATAATCTGGAAAGCCTTCACAAATGGAAGAATGCTGAAACTTTAATTAAAAATCATCACATCATTGTTTATCCGAGAGTTTTTGAAGGTGAAAAGAAAGATTCCGAATATCTTCAGCACGAAAATATTTCTCTAATCAACGCGCCGGTTATTGAGCTTTCCGCAACAGAAATCCGTAACATGATTAAAAGCGGAAAAAACGTAAGACCGATGCTTCCTCCCGAAGTTTTTGATTATTTGGATGGGAGCAGTTTTTATAAGTAATTTTGTATTCAGGAAATCAGACGTTAGAGATTAGAATTAATAACTGTAATTTCAACTCATAAACCGAATTCTCAATTCAATACTATGAACTTCATCGAAAAATTTTTCTTAAAATATCCTCAGGAAAAAATCATTAAGTGGTTTAAAAATATCTGTCTTGCAGAAGCCGTTTCGTGGTTTTTTCTTTTCACGGCTATGATCTGGATCCGTACCAATCCCGATGAAATTCTTCCTATTGTTTACATCAGTACCATCGGAAGTATTCACGGTTTCTTTTTTTCTCTTTATCTGATCTTTTTACCCGCGATAAGAAAAATTTACATCTGGGATGATGAAGACAGCGTTTTTGCCTTAATTGCCGCTTTCTTCCCGTTTGCCACGATCTGGATCGATAAAAAGCTTGCCCGTTTCGACAGAGAATAAATTCAATAGAAAGAACCATTTCGGTTCTTTTTTCTTTTTATTACACCATGACATTTCAGAAATTTTATCCCGAAATGTAATACAATCATGCTCAAAATTGTCTTATTGACAGCAAAGGAACAAAAGCAAAAAATTTAATCTAAAATTTTATTTACTGAAAATCAATTAGTTAAATTTAATTTGAAAACTTTTTAAGTACTTTGTATTGCAAGATACTTAATTTATTATATATCTTTGCAATGTTAAATAATAACAAATACAAGCTATTAAAAACTCTCTAAAATTATAAAACATGAAAACGCCCATTCTTATCGCAGCTATATTCTTTAGTGGATTATCTTTCGCTCAGCAAACTAAAAAGGATACTGTAAAAACAAAAAGCATAGAAGGAGTTACTTTAACCAAGCAGGTTTTCAAAAAACAAAGTGACCGTTTTGTATATGATGTTGCTGCATCTCCCTTTGCAAAAGGCAATACGACGTTCGATATTCTGAAACAGACTCCCCTATTGTCTACAACAGATGATAAAACGTTAAAAATTGCAGGAAAGAACAATGCGCTGATCTACATTAACGGCAGAAAAAGTAATATGGATGCAGAATCTCTGGTTCAGTTTCTGAAAAATACACCCGCAGAAAATATCCAGAAAATTGAAGTGATTACAGTTCCGGGAAGTGAATATCAGGTGGAATCTTCCGATGGGATCATCAATATCGTGCTGAAGAAAAAAATGAGCGACGGAACCAGCGGAAACATGAGAATGTCTAATACCCAGAGTAAATACAATGCAAGCAACGCCAGTTTCTCTGTCAATTACAGAAAAGACAAACTGGGAATTAATGCGAATCTTAGTGGTGGCGAAAATATCAATCCGCAAGCATATGTTCTTAGAAACCGATCTGAAAATGTACAGAATGAATCTGTAGGGAATATTGATGATCCAAACAAAAATTTAGGAGGATATCTGAATATTGATTATCAGTTGAATGACAAAAGTAATCTGGCTTTATCATGGAATACATGGGCAAACAAAAGCTACAATTCTACGATCGATCTGATGAACACGATTACAAAATATGATACTAACGGCAATATACTTTCAACCGCTTACACTAAAACCAAAAATAAAGAGGACGCAAGAAGTTACAACAATTCTGTAAATATAAACTATGAAGTAAAGCTTGATTCTTTAGGAAGCAAACTTAACGTGAATGCAGCTTATCTTAATTATAAAAGATTTCAGTACACGAATAACAACACGCTGATTCAGGATGCGGCAGGAAATTTCACCCAAAACAGCAGCAAAATAATTCAGGATCTTCCGCAGGTTATCAATAATTTTTCTGGGACGGTAGATTATATTCAGAAGTTTAAAAACGATTTTACGTTCTCTGTCGGAGGAAATTACAATAAAACAAAAACAGACAACGACACCAAAAATTATTCATATCCATACGATCTTTCCGGCAACCAGTTAGCTTCTCAAAATGATTTTAACCATTTTATTTACAATGAAAATATTTATGGTCTGTATGTAACTTTTGAAAAGAAGTTTTCGGATAAGTTTTCAGGAAAAATCGGAGCAAGATACGAAATTACGAACAGCTTAGGAACCGCAGACAGCTGGAAAAACAATGTAGAAACCAATCAGCAGATCGAGAGAAATTATAATAATCTCTTACCTTATCTAAGTTTCAATTATGCCATTAATGATAAGAACAATATTTCCTATTCATTTTCAAGCCGCATGAGAAGACCTAGCTTTTGGGAACTGAACCCTGTAAAAAATCTTATTACGGAAGATAATTATACCCAGAATAATCCTTTCGTAAAAGCGTCTTCTACCTACAATCAGGAGTTAACGTATATGTACAAAAATTCTTATTTCCTGATTTTGAATCATACCTATGAAAAAGACCAGATTACGCAGGTTCCGTTGCAGAGAAGCTATATTGATCCGAAAACCAATCAGAAAAGAGTTCAGTTGGCGTACATCAGAACCAATTTCGGAGACAAGCAGGAAATGTCTGCCATGCTGGGAATTCAGAAATCTTTATTTAAGCAATATCTTACATTAAACTTCAATGCGGGTGTACAGTATAACATCAACAACGGAACATTAGATACAGACCCTACAACAGGACAGGTTTTTGACACTTATGTAAACAACAGAAAATCGGCAAGTATGGTGATTACCAGTAACAACACCATCCGTTTAGACAAAAAGAAAACATGGTTCTTAGGCGTAAATTTCTTCTATGTGGATAAACAGCAGATAGAACTTGGTATGCTGAAAAACTTAGCGAGTTTAGATCTGAGCATTAAGAAAAACTGGAACGACTGGACTTTTGCGGTAAATCTGAATGATGTTTTAAGAACCAACGTAGTGGAAATTGAAGATTTACAGGCTTCCGGAAATTACAACTACATTAAAAACGACATGTACAAAAGAAGTATTAATGTAAGCATTACTTACAATTTCGGAAACCAGAAAGTGAAAAAGGTAAGAAACATCGAAAGTGCTTCAGACGAAATTAAAAACAGAACCAGATAACAATCATTTCTTCATATAAATCATTTTTTGTGGTAAACTCGCTGAGAAATCGGCGAGTTTTTTTATTTTTAATTAAAATTCCATGATGAAGAGTCGTTTAATTGCTTTAGCAGGTTTATTTCTTCTTACACTTTTAGGCTGTAAGCAAAACACCATTGATTTCGGAATTGGTAAATCTTTTACGATAGAAAAAAATATTTCTTACGGAAAAGACAAGGAACAGAAAATGGACGTTTATATTCCTAAGGCTTCTTTAAAAGATAAAGACGTTTTCGTTGTTATTCATGGGGGCGGTTGGCGCGGCGGAAGAAGATCTCAGCTTACGGATTTCACCTATGATCTGATGAAAAAATTTCCTGAACATATTTTTGTCAATCTGGATTATAGGCTTGCATCATCTAAACGTTTTGCACTTCCCAGTCAAACGGATGATATTACCAGTGCCATGAACAATGTAGAAAAAACCTTAAAAATTCATCCCAAATATATTCTTCTCGGAAACAGCGCGGGCGGACATTTAGCAATGTTGTATGCTTATAAATTTGATCCGGACAGAAAGGTAAAAGCAGTTATCAATATCGTCGGTCCCACTGATCTGAACGATTCAGGATTTAAAAATTATGAGGATTATGCTTTCGTAGAAAAACATTTGATTGATCCTAAAATCGTTGACAGCAAAACAACGCTAATGGACTTTGGAAGTCCGGTTCACTGGATTATTCCAACTTCCGCTCCTACCCTTTCTTATTACGGTGTTAATGATCATGTTGTTCCAATGTCTCAAAAGAAAACGCTGGACTCGGTTCTATCAGAAAATAAAGTGTATCATGAATCTTATGAATTTACCGGAGATCATCTCGGCTGGGATCAGTCTTCCAATGCAGATTTTCTGGTCAATAAAATTGAGGGATTTATGAAGAATATCGACAAAAAATAAACGCTCTGAAAAACTCAAAGCGTTTATTATATTTTTATTCCGATTTAAAAATCTCCGATCTTTCCGAAACTCCATTCGCATTGAAAGCTTCAATCTGGAAATAATACGCATCCGTTCTGTCGGCTCCGGTGAAGAAATATTCGTTTTTTCCGTACACCATAATGCTTCCGTACAATTTCTCAGGAGATTTTCCCCAATAAATAACATATCCGTCTGCATCGGAATTTTGCTGCCATTTCATCCAGATGCTTCTTCTTTCGCCGTATTTCTTAGGATCTGATCTCAACGGAACAAAACTCTGAACTTTTCCGGGAACAGTTCCTGCTCCTTTTCCAAATACACGGAATCCGCTTAATGCAAATTTTCCGGTGGGCATTTTCAGATTTTCCATTTTCAGAAATCTCGCTTTTGTCGATTTTTCCAGCTCTACATAATCATGAGGAACATCTTTGTTGTTTTTGCTTTTATCCACAATAACATTCCATTTTTTACCGTCATCGGAACCATAGATTTTATACTGATGCATTTTGCCTAAGGTTTTCCCCATAAACTCAACATCCTGATCGGCATAATTGATCTGAATCGCATTGATGGTAGAAACCTCTCCTAAATCCGTCTGAAACCACTCTCCGGAATTTCCTGTTTTGGCACTCCAGTACGTTTTAATATCTTCATCCACCGCATAATTGGAATGATAGCCACCTAAAGTAGATGAAACCTGAACCGGCTTATTGTAATTCAGCAGCATCCATCCTGCAAAAAGTCCTTTGGAGAAATCTTTTCCCTGTGCATATTGCGGAAGATACGTCGGATAATCTCCGTAAGCAGTGTTGCAATACATTACATCATCTTTATCAAATCCGGCAGGCCAGATTCCCAATCGTCTTTCAAAATTATTTTTGGTTGAAATAAAAATGGTAGAAATGTGCCACCAGTTTTTGTAATTGTCTTCAAAGGTTGCACCGTGTCCTGCTCCTCTTGCAAAACCTCCCGGTTTGTAAGAAAACGGATTGTGCTGTTGATATTCAAAACCTTCCAAAGGCTTATTACTCACATACACTCCATCCGAATATCCGCTGAATTCCGTTGCAGGAGCTCCGTACTGAAGATAATATTTTCCGTTATGCTTCGTCATCCACGCTCCTTCTACGAAAGGCTGTAAGAAAACATTGTCATTATATTCCCCGAATCTTTCCCAACCATGATCTTCCGGTTTTAACCTGATGGTCGGCTTTACAAAACCTTCGGACTGAAGGGTATTTACTTTTACTTCGGTTCCTAACAATGGCCATTCATTACTTGACCCCCAATACAAGTACAACTTGTTTTTGTCTTCATCGTAATGAAATGCGGGATCCCATGCTCCGACTTTTAAAGTATCAACAGCAATTTTCCAGTCATCTTTGGTGGGATTGGTACTTTTCCAGATCGGGAAATCCTGTTCCCATGTCGAACCAAAAACATACAAAGTATCTTTCATTGCCCAAACTGCAGGAGCGTTCAGATCATGGGTATATTTATTGTCTCTTAAAAATTTCCGGTGGACAAACTTCCAGTCGAGCATATCGTCGCTGTACCAGTATCCTTCCTGATTGGTGGAAAAAAGAAAGAGCTTGTTTTTAAAATTAACAATCACCGGATCGGCTGTTGCACGGTGTTTTCCCTGTTTTGAAAAAACTTCGAACGGAGTATACCCATAATCGATATTAATCGGGTTACAAAATGTCTTCTGCTGAGCATTTAAACTGAAAAATCCCAACAAAAGCATGAATGAAAGGAGGCACTTCTGCATTTTCATATGTTTTAACTTTGAGGACAAAATTAATTAACTTTTTTCGGTTTTCTCCAAATAAAGCCATCCAATAAGTAATGCGTAAGCTGAGGAACGACCAATAAAGGGACTAAAAACTGAAACCAGTCTAAAGAAACATTCAGATGTAATGAAAAATGTTCGTTCCAAACCAAAATTTCCCATAAAAACTCCTCGAAAAATGCAAAAGCAAGAATAACGAAAATAAATAAAAATATCCCGAAAGCAGATTTGAATAAAGAAAGATGGTTTAGATTGTGATCTTCTTTTTGTCGAATTTCTCTGATGTAAATTAAAGCAATGTAGGGAATTCCGTGCGAAATCACATTCAGGAAAGTGAAAACCAGATCGTTATTGAAATAAACAATTCCGAAATACCACGAAAGATAAGTCCCTGAAATTAAGGAGATTTTCGGAATATTAAATTGTCTGGTTTTAAAAATTTCATAAACCGTTTT
>OGQD01000426.1_pt1 | contig 32373 bp, 25 predicted proteins | sample 1553091 | NCBI WGS metagenome assembly OGQD01 (sample SAMEA2580290, study PRJEB22360) | human gut metagenome | biome: human gut; feature: human-associated habitat; material: faeces | place: Denmark | collected 2008/2010
ACCTGTGATGTTGAGACTGCCATCATCATTGCCAGTTACCGTCACGTCTTTTGGTAATAATGGAGGTGTGGTATCCGCAGCAGTAATATTATTGTCCGCAGAAATATTACCAGATACATCCTGAACACTAACATTAAGATTTTCACCATTCGTCTGTGCAGGTGTTATTGTAATTTTATAATTACCTTCAGAATCAGCAACACCCGAACCAAGTAACTTCCCAGTATCATCTTTAATTATTACAGTACCACCCGGTAATGCTTTACCAGTAACTTCTGTACCATCGTGACTAAGATCAGCAGTTGGAGATTTTACACGTACATTGTCCGATGAGTTATTAGCATCATCCATTACTCTGACAGAATATTCACCATCGACTACTTTATCTTTAGGAATTTCTATTTTATAGCTTCCGTCAGTGTTTGCTGTCCCTGTATGTAATCCACCTTTTGAATCTGTAATAAAAATTTTTCCATTAGGAATGGTTTTTCCACTGATAGAAATACTACCATCTTCATTTTGTTTTAAATGGATACTCGGCGTCGGTATTTTATCGTCAGGAATAGTTGGAGAATTATCATTACCAGAATGATGTTTACTATCACTATTTGATGCAATTGCTACTGTAGCTCCAGCAGCAGGAAGGGCTGCCCATAACCATGGTGATACTGAATTATCGTGATACAGAAAAATTTCAATATCATCTACATAGCTATAATTTACACCCTCAACTACAGCGCCATGATTATCAATATAATTTATCCAAGATAGGGTATGGTCTTTATTTTCGAATGCTAATGTATTTTTACTTGAATCGCCTGAACCATTCGAATCGAAGAAGTCAGAGATAATAATGACTTCACCTGATTTTAATGTGACTTTGACATTTCGGCCATCTTTTTCAATTCGGTTCACATCCTTAATATCAACCTGCAATAGAACCACAGAAGGTTCTAAAAGCGTTAAACTATCTTTTTGACCCTCCAAAAGAATTTCATGAGTTTTTTTTGATACAATCTTTACATTAGCCATTTAAAGTATCTCGCAAGAGTTGGCCCAATACAAATAAACTCATTCATATTTATAAAATCCGAAACAATGTAATCTTCAGAATAAATACAAATAAAATTCAATTATTTGACCAATAAAATAAAACTAGACTTTCATACTTTAAAATATACAAATCGGCCTATTTATTTTCTTATCATTTTGCGATTGCTTTTTTGTCATCAAAAACAATGTAAAAAAAACACTATAGAAATAATGAGATAGAACAAAAAGAAGACACCTAAAATTGACTATTTATTTAGAATTTCGACCCATTAAAACCAACCATTTTAATATGATTAATCAAAATTAAACTCATTATAGTTAAGATTCTTAAATTTCACCTATAACAACATCATCTAAGATAAATTTTCAAATTACCTAATAGCTAAAATAGTTTATTATATTTAATACAAGAAAATCATTTAACAATCAATACAAATCTAAAACCAACAACTTATTCTAGTGATTTAACTCAAGATAAATCATTTATTAAACAATATAAATATAATTTTATTTTTGTTTTTAAATTAGAACTTTTCTGTATTTCATTATAAAATTTTACTGATTTCCTTTTTATGATCATTATGGCTTAACAATGGCTCAACTCAAATTACGTCTTAGGTTGATGGTTGATCAAGAGATTGCTTTTGGTCCTGGAAAAGCGGACTTACTCGAAGCCATTCAAGCGACAGGTTCCATTTCTCAAGCAGCTAAAAAAATGAACATGAGCTATCGTCGCGCATGGCAACTGGTAGAAACCATGAATCAACTTTATGCTTCGGCTTTGGTTGAAACCTATAAAGGCGGTGAATCAGGTGGTGGGGCGATCGTCACCGCTTTTGGCGTTGATATTTTAAAGCAGTTTAGATATATAGAGCAAAAAGCCCTAGCTGCAATTGAAGCAGACTTCCAACAGCTTTCAGGTTATTTAAAACCCTAAGCTGTTCACGTCAATTGAAGCTAAATCGTCATCGAAAAAATCTGGTTATTCGGTATCTTACGTTTCATTCGCAAGTCAAATGCCATACAGATATTACGAACAAACGCCTTGCCTTGCTCCGTTACTTTGATATTTTTTTCACCAATGTCTAACAACTGATCTTGTTGCATTTCTTCAAGCTGTTGCAACACCTGCGGTAATTCGGCAAAGCTTTGTTTTGAATCTTGCCATGAGGTTTCAAACTGACACATCAGATTTAAAATATGCTGGCGAATCATCAGGTCTTCTGACGTCAAAACATGTCCACGAAACACTGGAATTTCATTATTTTCCAGTCGAGCATAATAGTCTTCCAATACCTTTTCATTTTGAGCAAAGCTGTACCAGCTATCACTAATCGCAGATACACCCAAACCAATCATGACTTGGGTTTTCGAGGCCGTATACCCCATAAAGTTACGATGTAACTGACCTTGTAAAAAGGACTGATACATCGGATCAGTTTTTAAGGCAAAATGATCCATCCCAATTTCGACATAACCATGATCCAGCAATTTTTGTTTGCCCGCTTCATAAAGTTTTCGTTTCACTTCATCTTTGGGCACATCATGATCTTTAAAACCACGCTGACCATTGCCTTTAATCCACGGCACATGCGCATAACTATAAAAAGCCAAACGGTCGGGCAATAATCGATTGGTTTGGTCTATGGTATACAGCACATCGTCCAATTCCTGAAAAGGCAAGCCAAAGACCAAATCATGGGAAATCGAGTCATAACCAATTTCTCTCGCCCATTGCGTCACATTGGCGACATTTTCAAACGGTTGAATGCGATGAATCGCTTTTTGAACCTTCAGACTATAATCCTGAACCCCAAAACTGACGCGACGGAACCCGAGATCATACAACGCCTGTAAATGTGCTTTGCTGGTGTTGTTCGGATGCCCCTCAAAACTAAATTCGTGATGTTCAGCAATCTCAGCCTGATCCAAAATACCATGAATGAGTTGTTGTAGATGTTCGACTGAAAAAAAAGTCGGCGTTCCACCACCCAAGTGGATTTCCCGAATAATCGGTTTTTCACCCAATAACTCACAGTACAATGACCATTCTTTGAGTACCGCCGCAATATACGGCGCTTCAACTTCATGGCGTTTGGTGACTTTTTTATGGCAACCGCAAAAAGTACATAAGCTTTCGCAAAAAGGTAAATGAATGTACAGGCTGATGCCTTCACTTGCATTTGATTCAATAAAAGATTGGCACAAAGTTTGCTGCCAAGCCTCTAGTGAGAATGTATCTTCCTGCCAATAAGGAACAGTCGGATAACTGGTATAACGAGGTCCTGGAACATTATATTTTTGAATCAAAACATTTGACATTTCAATATCCCCAAATACCTTTATCCTTTTATTATAATCCATTTAACCCTATACAAAAACCTCAAAAATAAATTAATTAAAATTAAATAACCAATAAAAACAATATCTTAATTTTAAAAAATAATCATTCTCATCCATTTCTGTTTTAAAATTAGATATTATAAAACCTATGATTTTGGTTGGGATTAAAATAATTTATCAAATTACTTAAAATAAAAAAGGCATATTTATTTAAATAGATATGCCTTCAAAAAAGCGCGATTTAATTAAGAACTTTTTAGCTGTTTGAGTCGCTTGATACGTGGTTTATACAGCAACTGATACGTCACCGCCAAAATCAACAACCACAGTGGGCTGACATATAAGGCTTTTAAGGTATCGGGTTCCAGTGCCAAAATCACCAAGGTGAACAGCAAGAATGCCAACACCACATAGCTCATCCAGATTCCACCTGGCATTTTAAAAGTCGACTGGGCATGTAATTCAGGTCTGAGTTTACGATAACGCAGATAGCACACCATGATCAGCCCCCAAACGCTAATAAATAAAATCACGCAGAGAGAGCTGGCTAAGGTAAAGGCTTCAATGGTATTGGGTACACAATACTGTAATGCCGCACCCGCCATAATAAACAGACAGGAAAACACCAAACCATTAGCAGGAACAGCGCGTTTGGATAACCGCGCCAATGCTTGCGGTGCCTGACCACCGCGGGATAAACCAAATAACATTCGACTGGTCGAAAATACCCCACTATTCATCGACGATGTGACTGAAGAAAGCACCACCAGATTCATAATAATCGCTGAAGTTGGAATCCCTGCATGTAAAAATAATTCAACAAATGGGCTTTTATTGGCACTGATCATATTCCACGGTGTGACTGACATTACCACCAATAATGCCAACACATAAAACAGGATAATCCGAATCGGGATTGCATTAATCGCTTTGGGTAAATTCTTTTTTGGGTCTTTGGTTTCGGCTGCTGTGGTGCCAATCAGCTCCACTCCGACAAAAGCAAACACCGCAATCTGAAAACCTGCTAAAAAGCCCTCGGTACCTTTAGGAAACATGCCACCCGAAGACCAGAGGTTACTTAAAGAAGCAACGGTACCCGTCGGTGCCTGAAAATGGCTAAATACCATAAAACCACCGATTGCAATCAATCCAAGAATCGCCAAAATCTTGATCAAAGCAAACCAGAATTCGACTTCACCAAATAAACGAACCGTCAGCAAATTCAGCGCCAATACAAACAATGCACAGCCCGCACTGATCAGTGCTTGTCCCATCGGGGTAAAACTCATGCCATCGGGGAGCCAAAAACCCAGATAATTAATAATCGCCGCCAGATCGGCTATACCCACCAATACCCAGCCGAGCCAATATGTCCAGCCCAAATAGTAACCAGCGCCAGGCCCTATCAGATCATGTGCCATATCAACAAACGATTTGTAATGCAGATTCGCCAACAATAGCTCGCCCAACGCGCGCATCAGGAAGAAGAACATGACCCCAATGATCATGTAAATAAATAAAATTGAAGGTCCTGCCAATGAAATGGTTTTACCAGAACCCATAAATAGCCCAGTGCCAATCGCACCGCCAATCGCAATTAATTGCAAGTGTCGATTGGAAAGTTTACGTTGAAGATCATGCGACGAATGTTCGTCTTCAGAATGACGTACTGTTGTCATGATTAAATATCCTTTTTAAATGTCCCTTTTTTTGATCAATTCTGTGTGACTGCTAACCAAAATAACAAGGCAGAAACCGCAGAATTGATGCCGAGTAGCATCAAAATAAAAACCAGAAGGAATCCTTTTCCGTGGCAATTCTGGTTTTAAAATTAAACATTAGATGAATGAAAATAGATCAATCGCTTTATTGCTGTGCTGCAATCACGGCGATTTCAATCAACCACGCGGGATTGACTAAATCTGCCTGAATCGTAGCGCGGGCAGGCGTTGCCAATCCATCTAACCACTCAATCCAGATCGCATTGACTTGAGCAAAGTCATCTAGGTTTTTAATAAAAAGCTGCGCTGAAAGCAGACGCGACTTATCACTTTTCGCCTGTGCTAACAGTTGATCGATGGTCGTCAAGATTTCACGGGTCTGACCTTCAATATCAAGCTCCGTGTTTTTGGGTACTTGTCCCGACAAATACACCACTTGATTAAAAATGGTGGCCGAACTCATCACCTGATTGCTGTTAATTCTTTCAATATTAGAGACTGACATCACTCTATCCTTATGCTTCAATAAAAAATGGAACACGTGCGGTTACACCACACATCAATTCATAACCCACGGTGTCTGAGGTCGCTGCGACTTCATCAATTGGCAAAATCGTACCCGAACGAGATTTGCCCCAAAGCACCACTTCACTGCCAATTACCGCATCTGCAATCTCGGTCACATCGACCGCCAACATATCCATACTGACCCGACCAATCGTGCGAGTGCGGATGCCATTGACCAACACAGGCGTACCCGTAGCAGAAATACGCTGATAGCCATCGGCATAACCACAGGCCACAATACCAATTTTCATGGCTTGCTCTGCCTGAAAGGTTGAGCCATAACCTACTGTTTGCGTGGGCTGTAAATCTTGAATGGCAATGATTTCACTGCGCAGACTCATACTGGGTTGTAGATTCCAGTCCTGAATCGAGTGTTGGGGAAAATCAGGCGAACTGCCGTAAAGTAAAATGCCCGCACGGACTGTTTTAGAAGTCAGTTGCGAACCATGCCGCAGGATCGCAGCGCTGTTACAGATCGAACGTTCACCCGGTAAATCCTGCACTGTGTCTTCAAAGATTTTGAGCTGTGCCTCAATTCCCGATTGCCCTAGACGTTCGCCATCGGCATCAGCAAAATGCATCATATGCGTCAGGCTGTTCACGGCAGCGCAAGATTTAATTGTCTGCCACACTTCGCGGTAATGCTGTGGCTGAAAACCTAGACGATTCATACCGCTGTTCATTTTCAGAAAAATATCAAACTGAGCAGGCTCAGGATGCTGTCGCACCCATTTCGCCTGTATTTCACTATGGAGACTAAAACTGAGTTGGTAAGCTGTACAATCAAACAAATCCTGAGACGAAAAAATGCCTTCGAGCAATAAAATCGGTCCTGTCCAGCCCAGTGCACGCAGGCGTTTGGCTTCATCGATATCTAGTAAGGCAAAACCATCGGCGGTTTTGAGGGCAGGATAGACCCGTTCAATGCCATGCCCATACGCATTGGCTTTGACCACGGCAAAGACCTCATGCTGTGAGGCATGCTTTCGGGCAATCTGAAGATTATGTGCCAAAGCATTTTGATGAATGATGGCACGGATTGGACGTGGCATGGTTCTTCCCTGAACTTGAGTATTTGATCTTAAGCTGCGTGTGAATAACGCAGGATCGATAAGCCTTCGGTACTAATTTCAGGCTGATGATTAAGCACAAGGTCACTGATCAACTTGCCTGAACCACAAGCCATGGTCCAACCCAAAGTACCGTGCCCTGTATTTAAGAATAGATTACTAAACCGAGTCGCACCGATGATTGGGGTACTGTCTGGCGTCATTGGACGTAAACCAGTCCAGAACGATGCTTGTGCCATATCTCCGCCTGGGAACAAATCGTTCGTCACCATTTCCAATGTGGCACGACGATCCTGATTTAACCCCAGATTGAAACCACTGAGTTCCGCCATTCCACCGACACGAATCCGCTGATCAAATCGAGTAATGGCTATTTTATAGGTTTCATCAAGCACAGTAGATTGCGGTGCAAATTCAGGCTGAACGATCGGAATCGTCAGTGAATAACCTTTAACAGGATAAACAGGTAAATTTAAGTCTAAGGGTTTTAAAAAATCACGCGAATAACTTCCAAATGCCAACACATAACGATCCGCAGTTAAAACCTGACCGTTGACGCGAACGCCTTTGATTTCATCACCTTCGACCAGCAATGCTTCAACATCTTGGTTAAATTGAAATTCAACCCCCAACGCTTTGGCTTTTTCTGCTAGAGCATTGGTAAATAAATAACAATCGCCTGTTTCATCATTGGGTAAATGTAAACCACCGACCAGCTTGTCTTTGGCATATTGCAGTGCGGGTTCAACCTTGGCTAAATCGTTTTGATCAAGCAGTTCATAGCTGACACCGCATTCTTTGAGGACTTCGATATCCCGATGAACCGCCTCAAGTTGGGCTTCGTTACGAAACACCTGCAAGGTGCCTTTGGCACGGTTTTCATAACTGATCCCCGTGGTTTCACGTAGTTCTTTTAAACAATCGCGGCTATATTCAGCTACACGCATCATCCGTTCTTTATTTTTGGTATAGCTTTCTGGATTGCAGTTTTTCAGCATTTGTGCCATCCATTGTAGTTGCCACATGCTGCCATCAATATTAATCGCAAGCGGTGCATGATGCTGAAACATCCATTTCACTGCTTTAAACGGAATCCCTGGTGCTGCCCAAGGGGTCGAATAGCCTGGGGAAACTTGCCCTGCATTACCAAAACTGGTTTCTTCGGCAGGCCCAGCTTGACGATCCAGTACCGTGACTTGTGCTCCCTGTTGCGCAAGATAGTACGCACTTGCGACACCAATCACACCACTCCCTAAAACGATCACGCGCATTTTTCTTCCCTCACGCAGTCCAGTGAATTTAACTAGTATATTTTTGCTTCAATAGTTTATTTCACTGTTTTAGGCACTATAATCTAGGAAAATTGGCAGTTTTGTCGTGTAGAAATTCTAAAAAAAGGAAAAAAATAATGCGACCACTGGATCGAACTGATCGGCAGATTCTGGATATCCTGCAACGTGAAGGACGTATTGCGATCAGTGAATTGGCGTCTAGAGTCAACTTATCGACCACGCCCTGTTCCGAACGGGTGAAACGTCTGGAACGTGAGGGCATCATCATGGGTTACTATGCGCGGCTCAATCCTGCACATGTCGATCGAAATTTACTGGTATTTCTGGAAATTAAACTCTCGGCCAAATCGGGCGATGTATTTGATCAAGTCGCGCGTGATCTGATTGAAGTACCAGAAGTGCTGGAATGTCATTTAATTTCAGGGGAATTTGATTATCTGGTCAAAGCCAGATTGAAAGAGATGAGTGCTTACCGAAAACTGCTGGGCAATATTTTAAAAAAACTGCCTGCATCGGCTTCATCGCATAGCTATGTGGTGATGGAAGAAATTAAGGAAACCTTGTATCTAGATTTATCTCAATAAAGAATTTTATTCAGATATATTCTCGTCAAAAGAGAATTTACATACTGTTTCAGCAAATTAAGCTTCCTTTAAGTCTCAAGTTTTAAATTGAAGTCCTCAGAGCTTAAAACTTTTGCCACACTCCCCTGTGTGGTTTTTTTTGGCTAAAATTTAGAAAATTGCACTTTTTTAATGCATTTCTATCCTAAAAAAACGCATCGAAGTATAAAAAAGTTTTAACATTCACTTCACTAATCTTTGCAAACCAAGATTAAGAATTTTTCAGTTCTAAGACTAGAAGAGCATGGCACGATACAGGTCTTACTGCTACATTAGTCAGGTTTGATGTTTGCTTAAATCTCATGCACTCGCACCAACTCCGCGCAGTTTTGGTTCAAACTGCGAAATGAAAGGATTTTTTTGATGTTTCAACATATCCCCCCATATGCAGGCGATCCGATTTTATCGCTTATGGAACAATTCAATGCCGACCCACGTCAAGGCAAAGTCAATTTAAGTATTGGTCTTTATTATAATGAAGACAGTATTGTGCCTCAGCTTGATACCATTATTGAAGCGCAAAAACGCATTGAACCCCTGCAAAGCAAAACCAAGCTATATTTGCCGATGGAAGGCTTCAAACCTTATCGTGAAGCGATTCAAGCGTTATTGTTTGGAACAAATAGCCCTGCTGTAAAAAGTGGTCGCGCTGTCACCATTCAGACTTTAGGTGGTTCAGGTGCGCTTAAGGTTGGCGCGGATTTTCTTAAAAATTATTTTCCAAATTCTGAAGTCTGGGTCAGTCAGCCGACTTGGGATAACCATGTAGCCATTTTTAATGGAGCAGGCTTTAAAACCCATTTTTATCCATATTTTGACGCCCAAACGGGTGGTGTGAATTTTGAGGGAATGCTCTCTGCCCTGAAACAACTGCCTGAACAAAGTATTGTGTTATTGCACCCATGCTGCCATAACCCAACGGGCGCAGATTTAAATCCTGCACAGTGGGATCAAGTGATTGAAGTACTGAAAGCGGGCAATCTGATTCCATTTTTAGATATTGCCTATCAAGGCTTTGGCGATGGTATGGAGCAGGATGCGTATGCTATCCGTGCGATGGATCAGGCTGGTCTGAATTTTATCGTCAGTAACTCATTCTCAAAAATTTTCTCACTTTATGGCGAACGTGTCGGTGGTCTGACTTTTGTTTGTGATGATGTTGAAGCTGCCCAAGCCACTTTTGGCCAGTTAAAAGCCACTGTACGTCGTATCTATTCGAGCCCACCTACCACAGGTGCTTGGTTGGTGGATCAGGTTCTTAACGATGCTGAGTTAAATCAACAATGGCAGGGCGAAGTTCAGCACATGCGTGAACGTATTATTAAAATGCGTCAAATCTTGCGTGACGAATTAAGCAAAGCCTTGCCAGATCGCGACTTTAACTATCTGGTCGAACAAAAAGGCATGTTTAGCTATACAGGTCTTACTGGCGAGCAAGTCGACACCTTACGTGAAGACTATGCCATTTATCTGGTACGCAGTGGTCGTATCTGTGTCGCGGGTCTGAACATGAATAATATCTATGTGGTCGCAAAAGCTGTCGCAGAAGTCTTAGCAAAAGCGCCTACACCAGCTTAAGCATTGATCCACGACGAAGCATTAAACAAAGCCCGAGATAAATATCTCGGGCTTTGTTACTTTACGTTTAAATTAACGACCATACCCTGGATCAGGGTTAGTTGGTCGGTTAAAACCTGGATCAATCTGATTTGACTGGTTGTTTTCTCCCGGACGTAAACCACCATTGTTTGAGCCTGAAGGATAGTTATAACCAGGATCGGGATGATCATGGGTGGTTTCCCCAGGTCGCAATCCACCATGATCATGTGCAGGTGGACGGCTAAAACCAGGGTCTGCTTGACGACCTGTTTGATTGATATGATCATCAGGCGTCACGATACAACCAGTCATTAATGTTGCAACTGCCAATGCAGCCAATATGGTCTTGATGTGCATCAATCTTCTGCTCCTTAAAATAGTTGTTATCAGGTGCTTAAAGTTAGCGTGAGTTGTATGATTTAGACTTTTAAATTATGACGAATTCTAGCAAGGATAAAGTTGCAACTATGTAACCCACTAGGATGAAATCTTGCTTTTACCCCAATATTTAAGCTTAGACGTATGTCCAATTCCGACATTAAAGCTGTTGGTCGGATCGAGCTTTTGATAAAAATTGGCTAACGCTGGTTTAGCGATATATAAATGTCCAACATTATGTTCTGCTGGATATTCTGCTCGACGTGCATCGAGTAATGTCCACATCTGATGTTCCATTGCTAAAGGATCAACGCCTTTTTTGACAATATAATCCTGATGAAACACATGGCAGAAAAAATGCCCATAATACAGTTTATGTAAAATTTTCTGTTCCATATCAGCAGGAAGTTGCTCGACCCAGTCTCGATCGTTACGGCGCAGGGCAATATCCAGTGCCACAATATCTTCTACTTCGCTACGATGGGTATCGCGATAACGTATCGCAGCCCCCGCGATGGCAAAGCGATGTAAAAAGGCTTTTCGACCTTCTTCCTCATCACATAAAAAATAAGCCCCAGTCGCATGTACAGCAAAAAATTCTTTTAGAAATTGCTCAGTCTGATCTTTACTATTGCTTTCCACCCTTAAAATCAAATGATGCTCATATTGATCGCGAAATTCTGTCATGCGTTTAGGTAAATGATTCGGCAAAAAGAGAGTCAACGCTTGTAATAAATGATCCGTCAGTCCTTTAATTTTAAATTTTTCCAGAAAACCATCGACTTTATCTTTTAAGGCAAAGGCTTTCGGGACATTGGCGGTACCAAATTTTTCAATAAACAAGAACGTGTCTTTGCCATACTTCTCCCCAATCCGATATGCATCACGATGAATATATTCCCCTGCAATCGGTAAACTGGGTAACGACGTTAGTAGATAACGACGAATTGCCGTCAGGTCATTGGCATCGTTACTGCCAATATAGAACACATCGCTTGCCACTTTTTCATACGTATCCAAACGTACTGCAAATACACAAACTTTTCCCGCTGAACCCGACGCCTCAAACAAACGTGAAGGATCGGCGTTAAATCGTGCTGGACTATCTGCGTCCACCTGCGTCACATCATGCGCATAACGCTGATCGGATGCCTGACGCGTTGCATCATCCTGTATATCGCTGACCTGATATTGCTGCTGCTCTAATCGACTTAAAATTTCCTCTGGAGTTTGCCCCAGATCAATACCTAAATGATTGATCAGACCTAACTGTCCCTGATCATCCACCTGCGCATACAGTGCCAGTTCAGTATAGGCTGGCCCACGTCGTACCAATGCCCCGCCCGAATTATTACACACGCCACCTAACACCGATGCGCCAATACAGGATGAACCAATCACCGAATGTGGTTCACGCTGATAAGGCTTTAAAATCTGTTCAAGATTATCCAGCGTCGCACCCGGTAAACACACCACCTGTTTACCTTCATGAATCACCTGAATGCCTTTTAAACGACGTGTACTCATGATAATCACAGGACGGTCATAGTCTTCGCCATAAGGTGTCGAGCCGCCGGTCAGCCCCGTATTGGCCGCTTGCATAATCACAATACAATTTGCTGCAATACTGACTTGCAATACCTGCCATTGCTCTAGCAAAGTTCCTGGACAGACCACGGTCAACACTTTGCCTTCACCAAAACGTCGACCCTGACGGTATTGCCGAGTGTGTTGATCATCAGTGAGCACATAGGCTTTGCCGACTAACTTTTGTAGTTGTGATAATACATTCGGATCAACATGGGACAGCATGAACATCTCCTTGCAGCAACTTAAGCTTGAATCAATTTATTGACGCGTACCAAACAATCCGCATTAATATCAGCAATACTTTTTGCGCCTGTTAAGGTCATGGCAACACGCATTTCTTTATCAATGAGATCCAGCAGATGACTCACGCCCTGTCCACCTGCCGCAGCAAGTGCATAAATAAAGGCTCGACCCAACATCACACTATCTGCGCCCAAAGCTAACATGCGCACCACATCCAGACCATTGCGAATACCCGAATCGGCCAGAATGGTCAAATCACCTTTAACTGCATCGGCAATGGCAGGTAATGCACGAGCTGAGGACATCACCCCATCGAGCTGACGCCCACCATGATTAGACACCACAATACCATCTGCACCAAAGCGTACCGCATCTTTGGCATCTTCAGGGTCTAAAATGCCTTTGATCACCATTGGTCCATCCCAAAATTCACGGATCCATTCCAGATCTTTCCAAGAAATTGAAGGATCAAAATTGGTACCTAACCAACCAATATAATCTTCTAGTCCTGTCGGCTTACCTAAATATTTGGAAATATTGCCCAGATCATGTGGACGTCCTAACAAACCGACATCCCACGCCCACTGCGGATGCGTCACAGCTTGCAAATAACGGCGCATGGCAGCATTTGGGCCACTCATACCTGAATGTGCATCGCGATAGCGTGCGCCCGGTACAGGCATGTCTACAGTAAAGATTAATGTTGAACAACCCGCTGCTTTGGCGCGTTCTAATGCATTGCGCATAAAACCTCGGTCACGCAAGACATAGAGCTGAAACCACATTGGACGACCAATTGCAGGGGTGACTTCTTCAATCGGACAAACAGAAACGGTCGAAAGAGTAAAGGGGATGCCCTTTTTATCGGCTGCAACCGCAGCCTGTACTTCACCACGACGCGCATACATTCCCGTTAAACCGACTGGTGACAAGGCCACAGGCATCGACAGCGTTTCATTAAACAGTTTGGTTTCCAGACTTAAACTGGACATATCGTTCAACACACGTTGTCTTAATGCAATTTGAGATAAATCTTCAACATTACGTTTCAATGTGTATTCTGCGTAAGCCCCGCCATCGATGTAATGAAATAAAAAAGGAGGCAAACGACGACGTGCCGCCTCAAGATAATCATTTGAAGAAGAAATAATCATGTTGGATCAATCCTGTTTAAACGTGTTGCACGTTTCTGGCGAGCTTCGTCTTCATCCAGAGAACGTACATGATCGATGACAAATTCTATATGGCCACACACTGCATCTCGTGCTGCCTGAGCGTCTCTACGGTCAATTGCATCCATCACCTGAAAATGCTGATCACTCAGTAAATCGGCACTAATTGGATGTTCATAGACTTTTTTACGCCCTAAAAAGACGTTGTATTGCAATAAATCAAATAAACTGCGCATCATTTGAATCAGCACCACGTTGTGAGATGCTTCGGCAATCGCCAAGTGAAAATTGGCATCGGCAACTGCCGCTGCTACCGAATCACCATGTGCCTGATGCCGTGCTATTTCATCAAAATACTGATGGATCTTGGCGCGATCAGCGTCGGTTGAACGCAAAGCAGCATACCAAGCTGTCCCGCCTTCAAGTACCAAACGCGATTCCTGTACATCAAAACGATAATGTGGATCGTCCTGCATCAAATGGCTAATCGGTTCAACAATCAACTGCTGCGACCATGTTTCAGGTAGCTGTTGAATATAAGTACCATCCCCACGACGACTGGATAAAACTCCCAGACTAATCAATTGCTGAATCGCTTCACGTAGCGATGGACGCGAGATCCCCAAACTGGTCGCGAGTTGACGCTCGGCAGGCAAACGATCTCCTTGTTTGAGATTACGCTGCTCAATCAGCGCCTGTAACTTTTGTACCACCTGATCAGAGACTCGCATTATTTTTCCTTCAATTTCGCTAAGGAATCATCCAAGGTACAATATAAGCCTGTACCGTCACGATGATCCCCACAAAGATGGTAAATATGATGCTATGTTTTACCGTAAAACGGAACAAATCTGATTCTTTTCCAACTAATCCCACTGCTGCACAAGCAATAGCAATCGATTGCGGTGAAATCATTTTTCCTGTGACCCCACCACTGGTATTTGCCGCAACCAGTAATACCTCTGGAATCCCAATTTGTTGTGCCGTCGTCGCCTGCAATGCTGAAAATAGCGCATTGGATGACGTATCTGATCCCGTCAGGAACACGCCCAACCACCCCAAAAATGGTGAGAAGAAGGTAAAGGCATGACCCGTATGCGACAATGCTAAAGCCAAAGTTGCAGATAGACCTGAATAGTTGGCGATAAAGGCAAAAGCCAACACCATCCCAATCGAATAAATCGGAACTTTCAGCTCATTTAAGGTTTCGCCAAAAGTCACCACGGCCTGCTTCGCATTCATTTTTAAGAAAATGACGCTCATCACTGCCGCAATAAAAATCGCAGTCCCCGTGGCTGAAAACCAGTCAAATTTATAAATCGCATCATAAGGCGTATGTTCAGCCACAATCGGTGGCATTTTTTCCACCAGACGATGCAAATCTGGAACTTCTATTTTAAAGATCCAATGTTCGAGTGCACCACCTTTGGCAAATAGATCCTTAAACGGTTTAATGCTCCACAACGTCACCATCGCCGTCAAAATCGCAAACGGAGACCATGCTTTGGCAATTTGTGCAAACGAATATTGGGTGACCGATGCCGTTTGTTGATCTAGCTTTTCTGCTTCGGCGAAACGGAAAATATGCTTTGGCTGCCAGACTTTAAACAATAAAGTTAAGCTGACCAATGAGGCAATTGCTGCTGTAATATCAGGCAATTCTGGCCCAATAAAGTTTGAAGTTAAATATTGAGCAATGGCAAAAGAACCACCACCGACCAACACCGCAGGCCAAGTTTCTTTGACACCACGCCAGCCATCCATAATTGCCATGATCCAAAACAATACGATGATGACTAAAAAAGGTAACTGACGACCTACCATCTGACTGATTTCCATGGTATCCACCCCAGAAACCTGCCCAGCCACAATAATCGGAATCCCCATCGCACCAAAGGCAACAGGCGCCGTATTCACAATCAGACATAGACCCGCAGCATATAGAGGTTTAAAACCAAGCCCCATCAGTAAAGCAGCGGTAATCGCCACTGGCGCGCCAAAACCCGCAGCCCCTTCCAGAAAAGTACCAAATGCAAAGCCTACCAAAAGCATTTGTAGACGTTGATCTTCAGTAATGGACAAAATACTGGAACGAATAATGTCAAACTGACCTGTTTTCACCGAAATTTTATATAGGAATACCGCGCCTAGAATAATCCATGCAATCGGCCATAAGCCGTAAAAAAAACCGTAAATGAGCGAAGCAAAGGCCATTGCCGCAGGCATTTGATAAAAGAACAACGCAATAGCCAATGCAATCATCACGGTTAAAGTCGCCGCGATACTGCCCTTTAAACGAAATACGGCCAACGCTAAAAAGAAAAAGATAATTGGAATTAAGGCAATCAGACTAGAAAGCCAGATATTCGCCAGTGGATCATAAACTTGCTGCCAAACATTGAGCATTGTCATCTCCTTGAAATGCTGCCAGATATTTGTTTGATGAATCATCACGATTCAGTATTTATGTTAAAATTGGTATTACCAATTTAAATTAAAAAACAAAATACAGAAGGAATTTATAAACAAATGCATCATAAATAGTCTATATCAGCATTTCAAGGGCAACTTTAAAACATTATTGGTATGACCAATAATAAAACATGATAAAATCTGGTGTTTAGCGGGCATTGTATGATTGACCTATACGACTAAAGTTTCAGCACAAGAATCCACCTTGATCATTCTCGGATTTCAAAAAATAGTGTTTGGCATAAAACGCTGTTTTAATTTTGAGTCAAATTTCGTATAAACCAGACTTTCATTAGCGTCAGTTCTGCTTTTAGATCAGTCCATCTATACAAGGATTGACGAATCATTAAGATCGGTAGATTCTTGACAGAAGATGTCAATTCATCTGTTTGGGAAAAAGGAAAAAATAGGTGTTCGATTTAGACAGCCGTTTACTGAATATTTTTTATCATATTTATAAATCCAAAAGTGTTTCGATGGCAGCAGATGCCATTGGCGTAAGTCAGCCCACGATTAGTAATGGCTTGGTTAAAATTCGCCAACATTTTGATGACCCGCTATTTTTACGGGTCGGAAATGAAATGATTCCAACTGAACTGGCCAAACAGATTTTTCCACTGGTCAGTGAAGTGATCAATAAAGTCGAGAGCATTAATAATTTTAGTCTGCATTTTGAACCGTCTAAATCTGACATGGTACTTACACTTGCCATGACCGATGTATCACATCTGGTACTTTTACCCAAAATTTCCAATTTTTTGGCACAAAGTGCGCCGCAAATTCGCATCAATGTCCGCCCGATCAGTCTGGAAACCAGTTACCAGATGGCCAATGGTGAGATTGATATGGCAATTGGGTTTTTACCACAACTTGAAGATGGCTTTTATCAACAAAAACTATTTTCACAGCGCTATGTGGTGATTTCACGTAAAGATCATCCACGTATTAACGCGCAGAACTTTACCCTTGAAGATTATATGCGCGAACTGCATATCGATATTGATACAGGTGTGGGACATTACCAGATTGAAAATGCGTTACAAAACAGTGGTGTGAAGCGTGATATTTTGATTCGCCTACCGAGCTATCTTGGCGTCGGCTTGATGGTACAGGAAACCGATGCGATTGCGACGGTACCTTATTATTTAAGTAAAGTACTGTTATCACGTGATAATTTACAAATTCTGGATGCGCCTGTCGATTTTCCAACGTATAGCATCAAACAACACTGGCATATGTGTTGTCATCATAAAACCAGCCATCAATGGTTTCGTAAATCCTGCTATGAAATTTTTAAAAATATGTCCTGATATCCCTGTTTTAAATCAACTTTTTTCATCATTGTTTAAATCCTCTTTATTTTTCTCCCTTAGGAAGAAATAAAATGGGTTGATAAAAAAAGTCTAATTGAAAAGAGGTTCAATTCAATACTGTTGAATCATGTAAGCATTCTGATTTGCAACTCGGATTTTAACCAAACTTCTGTATAATCATTTCACAAATTTTTAACGCTAACTATTCTAGAAATGACGACACTAACTTGCTTTAAAGCCTATGATATCCGAGGCAAACTCGGAACTGAACTGAATGAAGATATTGCTTATAAGATTGGCCGCGCATATGGGCAAATCTATCAACCTAAAACGATTGTGATTGGTTGCGACATTCGTTTAAGCAGTGAAGGCTTAAAACAAGCCACTATTCGCGGTTTAAATGATGTAGGCGTGAATGTACTGGATTTAGGAATGACGGGTACCGAAGAAGTTTACTTTGCTGCCTTCCATCTGGATGTACAAGGCGGTATTGAGGTTACGGCGAGCCATAACCCGATGGACTATAATGGCATGAAACTGGTACGTGAAAATGCGCGCCCGATTAGTGCTGATACAGGTTTAAAAGAGATTCAAGCTTTGGCAGAATCTGGTCAATTTACAGAGGTCGCGGTTACAGGAACCACAAGTCACTACAATATTCTGCCTGAGTTTGTAGATCACCTGATGGGCTATATTGATCCAGCCAAAATCAAACCATTAAAACTGGTGGTCAATGCAGGCAACGGTGCAGCGGGTCACGTGATTGATGCGATTGAAGAGAAATTTAAAACGCTTAATGTACCTGTTGAATTTATTAAAATTCATCACGAAGCAGATGGCACTTTCCCCAATGGCATCCCTAATCCTATTTTAATTGAGAATCGTGATAGCACTCGCGATGCCGTAATTGAACATCATGCAGATATGGGAATTGCCTGGGATGGCGATTTCGACCGTTGTTTTCTATTCGATGAAAAAGGTCAATTTATTGAAGGCTATTATATCGTCGGTCTGTTAGCTCAAGCCTTTTTGATCAAACAATCGGGTGAAAAAATCGTACATGATCCACGCTTGGTCTGGAACACTTTAGATATTGTGGAAAAATATCAGGGTGAAACCGTACAATCCAAATCTGGACATGCCTTTATCAAGCAAGTCATGCGCGAACACAATGCCGTCTATGGCGGTGAAATGAGTGCACACCATTATTTCCGTGACTTTGCTTATTGTGATAGTGGCATGATTCCGTGGTTACTGACCATCGCGCTACTGTCTGAAACAGGTCAATCGCTTTCAACTTTGGTTGAGAATATGATTGCGAAGTTTCCATGTAGTGGTGAAATTAACTTCAAAGTGGCAGATACGCAAATCACCATTCAGAAACTATTTGATCATTATGCAGCGCAACATCCACAAATCGACCGTACCGATGGTGTCAGTTTAGATTTTGGTATTTGGCGTTTTAATGTGCGTGCTTCCAATACCGAACCTTTACTGCGTTTGAATATCGAGAGTCGCGGTGATCAGGCTCGTCCAATGCAAGATTATGTTGATGAGTTAACAGCACTCATTCAGGCTTAAATAATCAAATTAAAATACGGCTGAGATTACTCAATCTCAGCCGTTTTGTCTGGCGTTAGACTTAAACCATAAAGATAATTTTCATCCGATAAAGTATTCTGATTGATATTTTTATACTGCTCTAAAAGTTGTTTGGCATCATGTTTACACTCAGAAGCTGGCATCAAAAATTTAGGGTGGATCACCGCATAACAGCCCGATAAGCGCTGCATAAAATGATAATATGGAGAAAGCGGCAATCCTGCGACCTGCAATAATTTAGGTGCCACAAAACTGCTTGGAGTCGACTCTTGCTGTAACACTTTTTTCTGAATTGGAAAATTACTCCAGAGCGCCAAAGGCGTTTGATAGTTCTTTAAAGCCGTGCGTTCTGGATCATTTTTAAAATAATCATATTCATCATAAACGCCCTGCAAATTTGGCAAATGATCGCCAAAAACCAGCACAATGGTGGGTTGTTTTAAGGTTTTCAAATATGCAGTTAATTCTGATAATTTCTGATCTGCTCGTGCAACGCCAGCCGTATACGTACTGAGTTTTCGTTGGTTGAGCTCTGAAAGCGTTTTGCTGAACTTAAATTGTTGTTTGCCATAACGATCATCATTGTACATTGGATGATTTTCAACCGTAATCGCATAAATAAACTTGGGCTGATCCCCTTGCTGTAACACTTTTTTAATATTTTCGTAAATCAGCACATCCGTCGCCCACCCGCCTGCGTTAAATATCTGAGGTCGTTTTTCTTGCGAAACCATATTCTCTAAAGAAATAAATTGTTGAAAGCCTAAAGCAGGATAGACCTTATTACGATTATAGTAGTAGCCATAATTATTGTGCATGGCAATGGTTTGATACCCCAAACCATCCAGATAAAAGGGTAACGCATAAATCGGACGTTTCACTTTAGACACATACAATAATTCATTGGGAAAAAATGCCGTGTTTAAACTGGTCAATACCTCAAATTCAACATTGGCTGTCCCACCGCCAAATGAAGGTGAAATCAATTGCGATACCTGATTTTTCTGAAAAAAAGGCAATAAATTACGCCCTAAAGCCTGATCCAGATGTCGCGGATCCCAAAAGGATTCTTGCATAATAATCACGATATTGGGTTTTATTGCATCATCAGCCAAAGTACCTTTAACTTCTGGATTTTGATGCAAAATATCCTGTATCGCCTGCTCGGACACTTGCGCACGGGGCAATAACCGATCTGTCACCTGATCGAGTATTTTAGAAATATAAAATGTACTAAAACCATAATTTTGAATTTTACGATAATCTCCAACCCAGTCATTTCGTGTATTGGGAAAATCTGCGAGTTGATTACAAATGGCGGGACGATCGTCACGCTGACAAGCCCCTGTCGGATTCATTATAAAATTGAGATATATCAAACTGCTACTGATAAAAAAGAAAATAATGGTGTTCGGAACATAACTATGTATCGTTGTTTTTTCTTCTTTTCTGATTGCGACAACCAATACCACGAGGAACAGTGCAATTAAAATGAAAAAAATCAGTTGTAATGACCATGGAGAAGCTTTCATCGCCTCTGGTAATAAAAACACGTCTTCAGGACTGAGATTGCTGAATAAATATTGTTGTTTTTTCTGATTAATAAAATTCAGAAACATCACAAAAATTTGACTTAAAATCAACGCCGTATATTGACGGCCAGTGGCGATAAAGAAAAGCTGAATAATGGCGTAATTAAATAAAACGGCGAATAGAACTTTGTTATAGCCAATATATAAATAAAACTTTTTAAGTGTAAATGCATCGCCCCAGCCAATGTAGACACCAACACATGCAGATAAAAAAGCAACGCCAATAAACAGCAATTGCTGGCGTAAAAACGACATAGGCAGATCTGGGAGAAATACAACAAAGCTTTATTTTAGCATATATTCGAGATGAGCTCCTATAACCCCACATTTTAACAGCGCTTGAGCGATTCATTTGCATAAAAACGCCTCTTCTGGCTTATAGAAAACTCTTGCGGTTCTAAACCTTTTTTAGCCGTTAATATGTATACTACGTAAATGTTACGTTTAAAGATTGCAAACTTTTGATAAAAAACTTAAGGTGTGGCAGAGAAATAAACTTGAGAAAGACAGACAAATGTTTTCGAGAAAATCACTTTTAATGGCAATATTGGCCACAAGCTCATCTTCCATATTCGCACAAGGGCTTGTACTAAACGATCAAAATTTAAGAACAGATCTGAACTGGTTGAATCAGCAAGGCGTTATTCAAATTAGCACTTCAACCTGGCCTTTAAGTGGTGATGAAATTGAGCGGGCGCTTTCTCAAGCCAATATTTCCAATACCACACAGGAAAAAGTGATTAACTCAGTTCGAGCTGCTTTAAAAGCAGATAATCATCCCGTTAAAGTAGGCTTATTTGCAGAAACTGATCAGAAAAATATTCCTCAGGCATTTGGTGATAAGCAAAAATCACAATACCAAGCTGCACTCGAGTTTAATGCGGGCGGTGAAAACTGGGATGCTAAAATCCGTGTTAATGCCGAAAAAGATCCACTGATTGATAATGGTCATGATGTGAATGTCGAAGGTTCTTATCTTGCTGGAAAGCTCTGGAATCAGTGGGTAGTCGCTGGTCAGATTCCAACATGGTGGGGACCAGGACATGACGGCAGTCTGATTCGAGGAGATGCGAGTCGTCCAGTGTATGGTGTCACCATGCAACGTGCTGAACAAAATGCTTTTGAAACAAAATGGCTCTCCTGGATTGGTCCATGGCAGTATCAGGTATTTGCAGGTCAGTTAGATGACTATAAAGCAATTCCTGATGCAAAATTATTAGGTTTACGTGTTACAGCTCAGCCCTTACCTTATCTGGAATTAGGAGCCTCTCGAACCCTACAATGGGGTGGAAAAGGACGCTCTGAAAGTTGGGACTCTTTGTGGAATGCCATCAAAGGCAATGATAACGTTTATGATGGAGATGATGATCGTTCAAATCAGATTGCCGGATTTGACGGCCGTTTAAATCTACAACAATTAGTTAATATCCCTATTGGTATTTATGGCCAATATGTCGGTGAAGATGAAGCGGGCAAATTGCCATCTAAAAAAATGTATTTAGCGGGCATGGATTATTCATCTATTTATAAGAATATGCCGTATCAACTTTATTTAGAATGGGCAGATACGCGTACCAACGGTGATGTCAAAGGCATTTCATATAATCATTATATTTATACCGATGGCTATTATCAACATGGCTATCCTCTCGCTCATGCAATGGGGGGTGATGGTCAAATGGTGTCCGTCGGTGGTGATATTCGTGTTGATGTTATGAATCGAATCAGTGGACGTGTATTATTTGCTAAAGTGAACCAATCTAATTTAGACATCAATCAGGCATTTCCTGAAAAAGATGAAATTAAAGCTTTAGATGTCACATGGTCGCATTATATAAAACCAGATATTCCATTAAAAATAAATGCTTGGGTCAGTGATTCAGATGTTCATGGCAATGATACTGGCGCATCTGTGGGTATTGAATTTCCATTAGATCTTAAAACTTTTGGTTTCTAAGAAATTCATCTAGCTTTTTCAAGCTAAAACCTGCATAAATAAAGTAGCGCAATAGCTACTTTATTTATGTTCATGACAGATTATCCCATTAATCTTGGCGATAACCATTCGGATTTTGTTTTTGCCAATGCCAACTGTCTTTGAGCATATCTTCTAGCGTGTAGTTTGCAGTCCAGCCTAATTCATTCATTGCACGTTGGTTATTGGCATAAGACGTGGCGACATCTCCTGCACGTCGTGGCGCAAACTCAAACGCAACAGGCACACCATTGACCTGCTCGAAGGTATTTTTGACTTGTAATACCGATGAACCATTGCCTGTTCCAATATTCCATGCACGGCAGCCAATATTTTGCAAACGATTATTCAAGGCACATAAATGCGCATTGGCCAAATCCACCACATGAATATAATCACGCACGCCTGTTCCATCTACGGTATCGTAGTCATTGCCAAAAATGGCTAATTTTTCACGACGACCGACCGCCACCTGAGTCACATAAGGCATTAAGTTATTTGGAACACCTTGAGGGTCTTCACCAATACGTCCACTTTGATGCGCACCGACTGGATTAAAATAGCGTAATAAAGCAATAGACCATCGCTCATCGGCAATCGATAATTTTTGTAGTAACTGTTCAACAATCAGTTTGGTATAGCCATAATTGTTCGATGGCATTCCCGTTGGCATATCTTCATTGAGCGGTGAGATATTGGCTTCATCATAAACCGTTGCAGATGAGCTGAATACCAGTTTAAAGACTTCTGTACGTTGCATGGCATTGACGAGGTTAATACTTCCCGCAATATTATTATCAAAATAAATTAGGGGCTGTTGCTGACTTTCACCAACCGCTTTTAAACCTGCAAAATGAATGACTGCATCAATTTTATGCTGTACAAAAACATGATCGAGTTGTTCACTATTACGGATATCACCTTCCACAAAAGTCAGAGATTTTCCAGTCAATTCCTGAACTCGATTAAGCGACTCTATAGAACTATTTGATAAATTATCAAATACTACGACATTATGATTTGCATTGAGTAATTCAACACAAGTATGTGAACCGATATATCCAGCACCGCCAGTTACTAAAATATTTGCCATCTTTATCCTAAGCCTTTTTATTTCCAAGCAGCAACTCAATCAAACCTCGCGTTGAGGCATCCAGATGTGTTGTCTCTTGTTGCTGACCATTTAAGATCGGTAAAATTTGATTGGCGATTTCCTTGCCTTTTTCCACACCCCATTGATCAAAGGGATTAATATTCCATAATACAGACTGTACAAAAACCTTATGTTCATATAGCGCAATCAGCATGCCTAAGGTTTTTGGATTTAACTCTTTAATTAAAAAAGTCGAACTTGGTTGATTACCCGTATACTGTTTATAGATGGGTAAATTTTCTAACTCTTTTTGATCTAAAGCCTGATTACCAAAGGCCAAAAGCCGAGACTGTGCCAAACAGTTGGATAAAGCCAAATGATGTTGCTCAATCAATGCTTCAGCATTTTCAACATAGGTAAAATGATTGGCATTATAACGATGAATCGGCGCGATAAAATCACAACTCACTGCATGTGTACCTTGATGCAGTAATTGATAAAAAGCATGTTGGGCGTTTGGTCCCACTTCGCCCCAAACAATTGGACACGTGCCAGATTCAACTTTGTGATTATCACGTTGAATCGACTTTCCATTCGATTCCATTTCCAACTGTTGCAAATAAGAGGCAAAATATTTTAAGCGACCATCATAAGGCAAGACTGCATGGGTTTGCATGTTTAAATAATTAGTATTCCATGCCCCTAGTAATCCCATCATCACTGGGACATTTTCATGAAATGGCGCCTGACGAAAATGTTGATCAATTAGATAGGCACCTGCCAACAGTTCCTGAAATCCTTCAACACCCACTTTAAGTGCAATTGGTAAGCCAATGCATGACCATAAGGAATATCGACCACCGACCCAATCCCATAGTAATAGCTGATTGTCAGAATGAATGCCCCACTCCGTCATTTTTTCAGGTTTGGTCGACACCCCAATAAAATGGCTTTTTAATACACAATGACGATCACCTAGTGCCTTTTCCAGCCATAAACGCGCCGTTTCAGCATTAGATAGCGTATCAATCGTTCCAAAAGACTTAGATGAAATAATAAATAGCGTCGTTTCTGGGCGTAACTGATGTAATAAGTCAGAGAGCTGGCTACCATCCATCGTCGAGACGAAATGTACGTCCAATGGTTTTGCTGTTGGCACTTTAAAATCAGACAAAGCATGTGTCACCATCAATGGACCTAAATCAGAACCACCGACGCCAATATTCACCACATCTTGAATCACTTCGCCTGTTACGCCACGATATTGTCCAGCATGGATTTTTTCAACCAATCGAAACATCCGATCCAGTTGTTCATTGACTTGCATTGACAGTTCAGAAAACTGCACCGTATTTTTAGGTAATCGCAATGCCCAGTGCATAGCAGCGCGTTTTTCAGTATAATTAATCAGCTCTTGTGAAAATAATTGCTTAATCCATTCCTTCAAATCTTTAGCTTCAGCCCATGCCACTAAAGACTGTATTATGTCCTGATTGACTCGATGCTTACTAAAATCGAAAGTCAAATCATCGCAACCCAATGAAAACTGCTCAAATCGATCATTTTGTTGTTCAAATAATTGATTCAGATGCATGTCTTGCATCTTCTCAGCAAGAGATTGAAGTTGTATTACTGCTGATTGTTTATTTTGCTTTGGAAATTTTTCAATATTTTCATTCATAGCCGACCAACACCTTCATAGGCGAAACCCTGAGCTTTTACAAAATCGGGATCATAAAGATTACGTCCATCCAGAATAAGGGGATGATGCATTGTTTGCTGTAGTTTTTTATAATCAGGACTGTAATATTGTTTCCATGCGGTAATCACACAAAGTGCATCTGCATTTTGCACTACGTCATAAGCGTCCAGACTCAAAATCAAGTCATCTCGCTCACCATACATTTTATAAATTTCTTGTAAAGCCTGTGGATCATGCAGTTGCACCTTAGCACCTTGTGCCCACAATGCGGCTAACATTGCATGAATCGGAGAATTATGAATACTTGATGTATTTTCTTTAAATGCTGCACCCCAGATGGCAATGGTTTTGCCTTTTAAATCTGAATGGTAATAATTCCAGAGCTTACGAAATAGAATTTCTTTTTGTTGCTCATTAATTTCCCAAACCTGCTCTAACAAACGGCTTTTCGCACCACTTTTAGAGACTTCGCTAGATAGGGTCAAAATATCATGCGAGAAATTCTCCCCCCCAAAACCTGCACCCGCTGATAAATAGGCTGAACCAATACGGGTATCCGCGCCCATTCCTTGCCTTACATTGGCAATATCAATGCCTAGCTTTTCAGCCACGAGAGCCAAATCATTCATATAGCTAATTCGCGTCGCCAACATGCCTGAAATACTCAATTTAGTAAATTCAGCATCCAAAATAGGCATAAACAAATATTGATTTTGATAGCGAAAAAATGGGCGAAGGAGTTCTTCCATCATCAATTTGGCAGCTTCTGCCTCTGCTCCAATAATGACGTGTTTGACATTCAGAACACTATTAATCGCATTACCTTCCTGAATGACGTCAGGAAAATACACCCAGTCATCATTCGGTAAAATTGCTTTCAGCTTATCCGTTCCATGCAAACCAAAAGTTGAGCCATTGACCATCAACTTTGGATGAATAATCGGGCGTAATGCAAGTTCTTTTAATGTGTTTAAGGCAAGTTTGAATTCAGCTGGATTATAACAAAATAGATAAGTATCAATATCTAAAGGCAAATCTACCAATGTGCTTTGTAGCAACATTTTGGCTTCACGTTGTTTACTTAAACGACGATTCACCTCTTCATCCTGATATTGAATATTTATGGATGTTGTGGATAGATGCGAATGTTGATAGCACCAATAGACTTGATTACCATATTCGGCTAATAAAGCTGCCAATACGCCAGCCTGTAACGTAGTCCCTAATATCGCAATCTTCATTTTTTATACCTAAGGTCTTATAAATTTAAAGAGCTAACTCACGAATCAGTGTTTTAAAATCATTTCCTAATTTAGGATGTTCTATGCCATAGTGAAGTACGGCTTTTAAATAACCAAGCTTACTACCACAGTCAAAGGTTTGTCCCTGCATACGATAGGCTTCCACTACATCAGTTTGTTGCAGCATCGCAATTGCATCTGTTAACTGAATTTCATTACCCGCACCCTTCGGTGTATTTTCGAGTAATTGCATAATTTTTGCAGGCAAAACATAACGACCAACAACAGATAAATTGGACGGTGCAGAACCCACTGCAGGTTTTTCAATAATGCCCTGCATAGCGATGCTTTCGCCTTCATTTGGACTTTGTGCAACATCAACAATACCGTATTGATCTACTAAGTGATTAGGAACTGCTTCTACCATAATTTGTGCCGCCTGACATTCATTATAACGAGAAATCATACGCGACAAATCATTCTGCCCTGAGCTATCTTTCACCAATACATCTGGTAATAACACAGCAAAATCATCTTGCCCTACTACACTTTTCGCACATAAAACCGCATGCCCTAAACCTAAAGGTTGAGGTTGTCTTACGCTTACCACACTCACATGAGCAGGAACGATTTGGGTAATCTCTGCAAGTAAATCAAATTTTTTCTTTTGCTCTAGAGTAGTCTCCAACTCAAAGTTCCGATCAAAATAGTTTTCAATCGATGCTTTTGAAGAGTGAGTTACCAAAATAATTTGTTCAACTCCAGCTTCCACCGCTTCACGGACGACATATTCAATGGCTGGGCGGTCAACTACCGTAACCATTTCTTTTGGGATTGACTTACTTGCGGGTAAAAAACGTGTACCTAAACCAGCTACTGGTAAAACTGCTTTTTTGATCATAAGAAATATTTCAAGATATAAAATTTACTTTACAGATGAGTCGACATTTTCTTGGACGTCATTACCTTTAAATAAAGATGGTCCTACATGCCCTGGTGCATTAATACCTTCGCGTCTTAACATCACTTTGACTGTTTTAAACATGATTTTAAAATCAACCCAAACACTATGATTGTCTACATACCAAACGTCACATTTAAACCGTTCTTCATAATCCAGTTCATTACGTCCACTGACCTGAGCTAAACCAGTCATTCCAGGACGTACTTCTAAGCGACGTGCTTGTTCTGGTGAATATAAAGCGACAAAGTCTTTTAACATTGGACGAGGACCCACCACACTCATATCACCTTTTAAGACATTAAAAAGCTGTGGCATTTCATCTAAGCTAGTAGAACGCAACTTCTGCCCAAATGGAGTAATACGAGCCTCATCTGGCAATGGATTCCCCTGCGCGTCAAAGGCATCCTTCATCGAACGGAACTTAATCATTTTAAATAATTTTCCGTCCTTCCCAGGTCGTTCTTGATAAAAGAATATAGGCGAACCTAAATTTTTACGGACCTTATAAGCAACTATCAGAAATATTGGCGACAGTACGGTTAGAGCTATTAAAGAAATGACTATGTCTACTAAACGTTTCATATTTTCATTCACTCATTTTTTAATATCTTTACGAAGAAAGGTATTATAAATTTTACCTAGCATATTTGCTGGCAACAGTCTAAACGCAGACCGTATCAGAAACAGCATATTAGCATATACAGGATTTTGTAACTTTAGTTGTTTTTTTAAATCTAGTAACTGTTTTTCACTTTTAATATATTGGAAACCTTTACGTCGTGCGTGCATACCATTACCAACACGAGCATATAGAAGGACGTCAGGTAAGTTCGCAACTTTATAATTATTACCAATTACACGTAACCATAAGTTGTAGTCTTCCATAAATAAATGATGCTGATAACCTCCGAGAGATAAAATAACATCACGCTTGTACACGACGGTCATATGGTTAAAGGGACAACGTTTTTGTGCAAATTTTTTAATCTCGTCATGTGTTAAAGGCACAGACTTGATTACATCGGCATCAGCAATATCTTGATTAAATTCAATTACTTGAGAACCAAACAAAATAACATCCGGATTTTGCTCTATGAAAGCAAGTTGTTTTTCAAACCGATCAGATGTACAAATATCATCAGTATCCATACGAAAAACCCAATCAGCACTACACTGTTTTAGCCCTTCATTTAATGCCTTACCAAGCCCTACGTTTTGCGGTAACGCAACTACTTTTAGTTTTTCAGCGATTTTAACTTGCCACTCCTGTACAGAAGTTGTGAGTTGCTCACCAATAGGCCCATCTAAAACTAAAACTATTTCACTTGGCTTCAAGCTCTGATTATCCCAAATGCTTTCAAAACACTTTTCTAGATATTCAGGTTTTTCTTTATGATATAGAGATAATAGAACCGAAAACATACAATTTTAACCTTCCAAAACCTTTTCAATCCAAACTTTTAAGATCTGTTCAGGTTGATATTTTTTAGCATTGATCAATGAATTTTGTGAGAATTGCGCCAACATATCTGGAGAGGAAGCAAGTTGTAAAATCGCATCTGCCAATGCCTCAATATTTTGGTTCTCAACCAACAAGCCATTTTTATGATTTTGAATAACATCGCTTGGTCCAAAGGGACAATCATAAGAAACTATAGGTAACCCGAAACTCTGCGCCTCTACTAAAACCATAGGTAAACCTTCATACTTAGACGACATTACAAAAAAGTCTGATTGTCTATATACCTCTTGCACATTTGATGTACTTCCTTTCAAAATAACGCGCTGTAGAGAGTTCTCCTCAATATAATCTTGTAGCATTTTTTTGTGTTCACCTTCACCATAAATATTAAGGTGCCACTCTGGTATTATTTGATATATTTTTTTCCAAGCTTTCAATAAATGAAGGTAATTTTTCTGATCGGTTAAACGGCCTATGGTTACAATTTGTTTTCTACTCAGCGGAGATTCCGAGACAATAGGGAAGGGTGAAAAATTGGGAATAACAATAACTTTAGAATGAAATTTATCAAATTGTTCTTTATCCTTTTGGGTTAAAGTAACAACCTGCTCAACCCACTTGTAAAAGAATTTACTTAAGACTTGAACTTTTTTAGGACGACTAACAAAAGAGACATGCTCTAATATAACCAATTTTTTGATTTTAGGTAAAAGAGTACATAATAAAGATAACTTACCCATATTATGTACAATCACAATATTATAAGAGTGAAGAGAAAGATGTATCTTTAATTTTTTATAAAATTCAAAGAAGTTACCTGAAATTGCCACTACATTTACATTATCAGAAACTGGATAAGCTGTATTACTTTTATTAGACTCTCTGTTTAAAAGAGTAACATCATAATTAGCCATGAGAGATAATTTGTTTGCCAGTTCAATAGCAACACGTTCAGTTCCAGATTTGTTCTTTAAAGAATTAATTACAAAAAGAATTTTCATAGCTTAGCCTATCGTAATTATTTTAAAAACCAATCGCTTTAAAAGATATTGCAATTGAAATCTGGATTTCATGACGCATAAGCCTATAAAAAATAACATTTTCAAAAACTTTTTATCAGCCTTTGCCATAAATGCAGATTTTAAAAAAATATTTGACTGATCAAAATCCGCTTTATATTTAGAATATTTTTCTAAATATTGTGAAACATTCAATTCACTAAAATCATCTTTTCCAGTTTTTAGCCTCATCTCATATAGATCAAGCACATAATTTGACATCAATCTCTGATTAAAACCAATTGTAGAGGTAGTATTCCCGTCACGAATACGAACTGAATATTCATAACTATTTAGATTAGTAAAGAGTAAACCTAATGAATGCATTCTTAATAAAAAATCATAGTCTTCAGCACCAGGAATTTCTCTATATCCTTTAAGTTTAGTATAGACTTCTCGCTTAGCTAACCAAATATGTAGAACTGGCGAACTATACTTTATTGTTTTATTAATAATATTATCATTGATTGGCATTTCTTGCTTACCAATTATTCTATTATTAGGGTCTATAGTATTAACATGACAACCCACTAAATAATATTGAGGATTTTTTAACAAAAATTCTAACTGTTTTTCTAGTCTTTCTGGCGTACTTATGTCATCGCCATCCATTCTTGCAATGAATTCTCCTTTTGCCTGTTCTAATGCGAAATTTAAAGTTTTTACTATTTTTAAGTTTTTATCATTTTTATAAAGTCTAATTCTTGGATCAATCATAGCTAATTCAGCAACTATATTGTATGTATTATCAGTAGAGCAGTCATCAACTACTATTATTTCAATATTTTTATATGTTTGATTACAAATTGAAAAGACTGCTTCTTTAACAAAAGCTTCAACATTGTAAACTGGAATCAAAACACTTATTAAAGGCTGCTCAAAAGTCATTTAACTATCTCTTTTTAATAACAATAACAAAAATAAAAATAAGGAGGAAACAGACAAATGAATAAATTAAACCAGAACTAATAGAATACATCAAACTCCGTGGTGCGAACATAAAAGCAGGAAGCGAAGACAATAATACGTATAAAAACAATACATTTTTTTTAGATTTTTCTATTAAATAACAAAAAACTAATCCTAATATAAAAGAAAAAAAACTTAATAACAAATAATTACGTCCACTTAAAATATACAAGTCTAAAAAAACAGACCACCCTAAACCAAACCCATTATCAAATAAAGAGTTATTTAATGTATAAGCAAAAAAAGCGCTTGAATTATAATTTTGGCTTCCTGTCACTAAACCTAACGATGAAAACAAACCAGCTACAGGAAAAAACATTGTTACATAAGTCAATGGAGGCCATTCTGCATGTAAACTATTTACTATTGATGGCAATATATAAGTTAGACTTTGTACATAAATAAATTTTGATAGAGGATTTTCTAAACCAAAGTCGCTTCGACCTCCTCTAAAGCTTTCTAAAAATTGTGCAAAAATCATTAAAGAAATACCCAGTAATGAAATTTTAAAAAAAGGTAAATCTCTTTTTGTTATTAAATTATACATCCATAAACAAATTAATACCCAAACAAATAAAAGTGCTCTTTGACCAACAAATAGATTTACTAATATATACAAAAACAGAATAAATAAAGAAAAATATAAACTTCTTTTATTATTGCATAAAACACCGGTTGCTACCATTATAGGGAGAAGTAAACTTGCTATACGTTGAGCACCAAAACTATAATCCGCCTGACCTGTATACAACCCTTCATAACCAGCTACCATAAACATTGAAATCATTTCATAGGATATTGGAAACCATAAAATAAAAAGTATAGTTGCACTTAAAAAGTTTAAAATATAAAATGTTTTTTTATAATTCAAATTGCTTAATTGTATATTAAACTCTAACCGAGTAGAAAAAATCAAGCTACCTAATATAAAAGAAGATAACGATAATTGCCAAAAAATTAAACTCTCAAAAAAATCTAAATTATTAAAATAAAAAAGCTGCCCCCAATACAATTCATAGTAATCTCGATATAAACCAAAAAAACTTAAAAAAACTCTACCTAAAGCAAACAAACAACTTGATATATAAAACAAGCCTTGAGGAGAAAATATTTTCACCCTATAAATATAAAACAAAAAACCATTTATCACAGACGATGTACCCGGCAGAAGGAACATTAAGAAGCCGAACAGGAAGTTTTGGAAATAAACCAGACCAGATGATAGAATATGAAATCCTCGTACATAAAAAAGACTACGAAAAGGTGAGAGGAAACTTCT
>OGQD01000431.1_pt1 | contig 32217 bp, 25 predicted proteins | sample 1553091 | NCBI WGS metagenome assembly OGQD01 (sample SAMEA2580290, study PRJEB22360) | human gut metagenome | biome: human gut; feature: human-associated habitat; material: faeces | place: Denmark | collected 2008/2010
TGCGATAAACCTTCCTGAAAACCTTCGATCTCATAATAACTCCTATCTTTACCTGCATCCTTTGCTACTTTATCTTTTACATAATAAAACAAAGGGTCTGTTACAGGTGAACCGCCTCCATTAATTGTATTAGAAAGACTTCCTGTTAGTGAAAAAGATACATTTCCATCCGTATTAGTTGCAAGATAATAATTTGCTCTTATCATTGTTCTGATTTGAGTTTTTGCACTAAGATCGGTTGCGAAAGGATCAATTGTAACCCCTGGTGTAGGCTGCGCCCCGTCTCTTATAATATAAATAACTCCAGAAGGAAGCTTTACAGGATTAAGTTCCGATAATTTTTTCTCATTATCATCAGAAGTATCTGTAGAGCTGAATGCTTTTATATTTCCTTGTGAATCAAGGTAATTGTCATTCATAAACTTTTGGATCGCCTGATCATCATATGAATTTCTTACCGAGATATCTTCCGGTTCTACAAATGTTTCAACTTCATCATCCTTTTTACATGCCGTGAAACAAAGAGATCCAGCAAGGATATATAAAAATATTTTTTTCATTTTTCAAAAAACTTTAATTACTTTACAAATAATATAACGACAAAAGTATAAAAAATTATGAGAATAGATAAATTTTTATGGAGCATTCGTTTTTATAAGACCAGAACCATTGCTACTGAGGAGATTAAAAAGAACAGAGTTTCTATCGGTGCGTCGGTTGTAAAGTCTTCTAAAGAGGTGAAGGAAGGAGATGTAATTAAGATCCGTAAAAATCAGATTGACTATCAAATTAAAGTAATTCAGATTCCTAAAAGCAGGATCGGAGCAAAGCTTGTTCCTCTTCATATAAAGGATGTAACCGATAGGGAACAATATGAATTATTGAAAATGCGTAAAATGTCTCAGGATTATTATCGAAATAAAGGTGAGGGAAGACCTACGAAAAAAGATCGAAGAGATATGGACGATTATGTAGAAAACGATATTGCCTCAGATTTTACAGACTGGGACGATTTCTTTGGCGAAAATGGAGACGACTCTGAAAACGAAGATTAACAAAAAGCTCTAGAGATAGAGCTTTTCTATTATTTCATTCACAATATCTTCCGGAGTTCTGTTGTCTGTAATTATGCTGATCTGTGCTTTATTATAAAAATCATTCCTTTCGAATAAATGCTTGGCTATAAATTCTGCAAGATTTTCATCAGTAATATTTGCAATTAAAGGTCTTTTTTCCTTCTGTTTAGAAAGTCTTTCTGTTAAAGTTGCAACAGAAGCCCTTAAAAAAACACTTTTTGAATTATGGTTGATGATTTCCATATTGTTATAGTAAACAGGAGTTCCGCCCCCCAGACTTAAAATCGTATTTTTTTCGGACGCAAGAATTTCTTCCAATGTCTCTCTTTCCAGCTTTCTAAAATAGATTTCTCCCTTTTTATCGAAGATTTCAGGGATTGTCATTTTGTTTCTTTTGGAAATCTCTTTATCCAGATCAATTAATTTAAAATTGAGTTTGTTGCTTAATATTTTGGAAATGTGAGATTTGCCACTTCCCATGTATCCGACTAGTGAAATTATCATGAATTTTTTTTAAACAAATTTGCAAAAAAGTTTTGAGATAAAGAAAAAACTCATATCTTTGCACCACTAAAAACGAGGGACATTATCACTGTGTTAATCGTTGATAAAGTGACCGACTCGGTAGCTCAGCTGGTAGAGCAATACACTTTTAATGTATGGGTCCTGGGTTCGAATCCCAGCCGGGTCACAAGTTTACTGAAAAGTAAATTTTTTTCATATTAATATTTTGTGATTTGGTGTTTCAAAGGCTTCGTAAGAAGCCTTTGATTTTTTATATAATCTACCTTCATTTATAGGCATAGAGTGAAACTAACAAGCGTTACTCTCATAGGCAACTCTTGTTAGTTTAAGATGATTTTGAATTTGATTGAATTAATCCAGAGGCATATTGTCGATTAGTCTTACTCCATCCACAACAACTACAATAAATGCACGGAATTTTCGGTCTTTGTAAAAAAAGTCTGTTTCTTTCAGTGTTTCTTCATCGGCGATTAGAAAGTATTCCAATTGCATTCCTCTCTGCTGATCAAAAATGTCCTGTACTCTGGCTTTGATTTCCGGAACGGTGATGACTCTGAACCAATCGTTTACTTTTTTAAGTGTTTCATAAATAACAGTAGAGGCTACTCTTCGGTCCTCATGAAGTCTCTGGTTTCGGGAGCTTAAAGCAAGTCCGTTCTCTGCTCTGTAAATTGGAACACCCTTAATATTGATGAGAAGTTTTTTCTTTTCAGCCATTTTTTTGATAATTGCCAGTTGCTGGAAGTCTTTTTCTCCGAAATAAGCATTATCGGGCTTTACCTGACTGAAAAGTTCTTCTACAACCGTTCCTACTCCGTCAAAATGCCCCGGTCGGGATTTTCCTTCCATTTCATTTTCCAATCCGTCAAAATCATAATGCTGGCTTTCTGTTTTTTCAGGATAAATATCTGTAACTTCAGGAATGTAAACAGCATCTACCAGACCGGATTTTTCAAGGATGGAAATATCTCTGTTGATATCTCGGGGATACTTTTCAAGGTCTTCCCGATTGTTAAACTGGGTAGGATTAACAAAAATTGATGATACCACCAGATCATTTTCTTCTCTGGCTGCTTTATATAGTGATAAATGTCCGTCATGAAGGGCTCCCATGGTAGGTGCAAAACCTATCTTTTTGCCCATTTCTTTCTGTCTTTCAATGAAATCCTGAAGAACTTTTTTACTTTTTAGAACTTCCATAGTTTATTTTAATAGTAATTCAAAAATACTAAAAATATCATATAATTATGACACATGAAGTCCTAGTTTTAATAATTTTAGAAAGGGAATTATCGTAAAAAAATGTTAATTAAAATAATAATGAATGTTTTTTCGTAATTTTGCACATTAAAGCATTTTTACAAAAATTAGATAGAAATTTATGCCGAATCAAAAAATACTGTACATTACTACAGAGATGTATCCATATCAGGAAGATACAAATATGGCTGCAGTGGTAAACAAAATGGCACTTAAGATGCACCAAGAAGGCAATGATGTAAGAGTTTTTATGCCAAGATTTGGACAAATAAGTGAAAGAAAATTCCAGCTTCATGAGGTGATCCGCCTTTCAGGAATGAATATTATTATTAATGATCTGGATCAGCCTCTTATTATTAAAGTAGCGTCTCTTCCGGGGGAAAGACTTCAGGTTTACTTTATTGATAACGAAGAGTATTTCAAAAGAAAACAATATTATTTTGATGATGAAGGACAGCCTTTTGAGGATAATGATGAAAGAGCAATATTTTTTGCCAGAGGAGTAATTGAAACCATTAAGAAGCTGAATTGGGTTCCGGATGTTATTCATCTGAACGGATGGATGGCTTCTTTTGTTCCGATTTATCTGAAAACCTATTACGAAACAGATACTTATTTCAAGGATGCCAAAATCGTTCTTTCATTATACAATGAGAAAGATGCATCTTTAGCTTCCAATATCGACGAAAAACTGAAGTTTGATAATATTTCAGGATTAAAAGCGTTAGATAATCCGAGTGTAAAATCTTTTGTGATCGAAAGCATGAACTACGTAGATATGGTTGTAAAAGGAGATGAATTTTTAGATGAAGACTTAGATAAAGCTTTCAACGAAAGTTCTACTCCCAAATCGGAATATCTTGACGTAGATTCTATAAATCAAATTTATTAAAAAACACATTTTTAATGATTCATACTATTAAAAAAGCAATCACCGTTTTTTCTATGGTGGTTTTCGGAAGTGCATTACTTTATAATTGTGAGCCGGATGCAGATACACTGGGTGAGCAATTATTCTTAGATGGTGCTGCACAGGGAAATGAAAAATCTTTTGATGTTACTGCATTCAATATAAATAATAATGATAGTATCCGAAGTGATGCCTCAAAATTAGGACTTGCTACTTTAGGGGCTTTTACAGAGGGGCAATTCGGAATGCAGAAAGCTTCTTATTTGACGCAGCTTAGATTATCAACTTATGATCCTGATTTTGGAAAGAGTCCTGTAATTGATTCTGTAGTTTTAGTTATAAAGCCAACGTACGCTTCTGACTCTGTAAAGACAAATACAGTAGATGACAATTATACTTTTACAACAGCTGCTGACGGAGCGGTAAATGCAAAGAAAGTTGTTAATACATATCCTATAAATAAATATGGGAAAACAAAAATCGGCGGAAATACCTCGCCTTTTACTATTCAGGTTCATGAAGTTTTGGATTTCTTAAAAGGAAATTCTGATAAAGCTTATTCTAATACGGTTTATCAGTATAATTCAACTAAATTGTTAGGCTCTAAAGAAGTGAATGGCTTTGTAAGTTCCATAGCTGTAACAAAAGATACTGACGGAAGTGCATTATTTACAGCCTCTGCACCAGGATTAAGAATTAAACTTGATGAAACATTTTTCAAAGATAAAATACTTGCTTTTCAGGATAAGCCTGAATTGCAGGATGCTTCGAATTTCATCAGACATTTCAAAGGTTTAAGGATTTCTACAACACAGAATGATGGATATTTACTACAGTTCAGTCCAAATGATATGGAGTTGATTATGTATTATAAATATGAGAAAACAGATAATGGTGTAACAACACATCCTCAAACCTCTTATACTTTTTCATTAGGATCCGGAAATACACACATTGGTCAATATCAATACGACAGAAGTGGTTCTGTTTTGTCTACAGCGGTAATTGGCGATCAGAATAATGGTGCTCCAAAATTGTTTTTACAAGGAATGGGAGGTCCATCTATGGCAATCAAAATTAAAGATGAAACCCTAAATGCCTTAAAACAAATTTATAAAAATGATAAGGCTGCAATTATTAGTGCAAAAATCAGAATTTATACAGATCCTGTAAATTGGAATAATAAATATATTAAGCCTACTGCATTTTCTATAGTTCAGAAAGATAAAGACTCCAAAGGTGAAGAAACAACTTCATTCACAACTGATTTAACGACTATAGTTGGTTCTAATAACTTTGCAATCTACAGAACCTATGATTTAGATAAAAATCCAGCTTATTACGATTTTACGGTTACACAATCAGTAAAAGAACTTGTAGAAGGAAAAAGTGGTGTAGAAGTAAGTAATCTTAATAAATACTTTAAAATTGATATGGGTAGTTTCTTGTCTAATAGTCAAACAGGTGCTTTAGTGGGCTATGATTTTACCGCAAGAGCATACTCAAGAGATAGAGCTGTTTTTGTAGGGAGTGATCCTAGCAATCCAAATAAAATTCAGTTAAAAATAATTTACGGTACAAAATAATTTAAATACACTTGATAAAAATATGTGCGGAATCGTTGGATATACAGGTTTTCAGGACGCTTACGATATTGTAATTAACGGTCTTAGAAGATTAGAATACAGAGGGTACGATAGTGCCGGAATTGTTCTTGAAAATGCGGAAAATAAACTTGAAGTTGAGAAAACAAAAGGCAAGGTAGATGATTTGGTAAATATTTCCAGTCAGTTAAAAGGAGTTGCAAAAATTGGTATGGGACATACGCGTTGGGCTACACATGGTGTTCCCAGCGACAGAAATTCTCATCCACATTTATCCAATAACGGAAAAATAGCACTTGTTCATAATGGCATCATTGAAAATTATGATACGATTAAAACGATGCTTACTGAAAAAGGATTTACATTTAAATCTGAAACAGATACGGAAGTTTTAGTAAATCTAGTACAGTATTTTATGGATTTAAATACTGAAATGGATTTTCCTACCGCAGTAAGATATGCCCTTAATGAAGTATATGGAGCATATGCGATTACAGTAATGCATGAAGATTTTCCGGGAGTATTGGTTGTAGGAAGATTAGGATCTCCTTTGGCAATAGGAATTGGAGATAAAGAATATTTTATCGCTTCAGACGCTTCTCCATTCGTAGAATTTACGAAAGAGGCTATTTATCTTGAAGAAGGTCACATGGCAACGATTTCTCTTGAAAATGGAGTAGACATCAGAACCATCAGTGAGAACTCTAAAATTGAACCGGAAATTCAGGAGCTTAAATTAAGTCTAGAGCAGATTGAAAAAGGAGGTTATGAACATTTCATGCTAAAAGAAATTTTCGAACAGCCTAAATCCGTTCATGATACGATGAGAGGAAGACTTATTGTAGATGAAGGAGTTATAAAAATGGCAGGAATCTGGGATCATATCGAGAAATTTAAAAATGCCAATAGAATCATTATTATTGCTTGCGGAACTTCTTGGCACGCAGGACTTATCGGAGAATACCTGATTGAAGAATATGCAAGAATTCCTGTTGAAGTAGAATATGCTTCTGAATTCAGATACAGAAATCCGATTATTACAGATAAAGATGTTGTTATTGCTATTTCTCAGTCAGGAGAGACTGCAGATACCATGGCAGCTTTAAAATTGGCTAAAGAAAGAGGAGCATTTATTTATGGTATTTGTAATGTCGTAGATTCATCTATTGCAAGAATTACAGACGCTGGATCTTACACGCATGCTGGTCCTGAAATCGGAGTAGCTTCTACAAAAGCATTTACTGCACAGTTAACCATTCTTTCTTTAATAGCTCTGAAATTAGGAAAACATAATGGAAATTTAGGAAATGCTGAGTTTATGAGCTTAATTGCAGAACTGGATGCCATTCCTAGAAAAATAGAAGATGTTTTGGGAACGACTCACGAGTTGGTACAAAATATCGCGAAGGACTTTGTAAGTGCAACAAATTTCTTATATTTAGGAAGAGGATACAACTATCCTGCAGCACTTGAAGGTGCTTTAAAATTAAAAGAAATCTCTTATATTCATGCTGAAGGATACCCTGCTGCAGAAATGAAGCACGGTCCTATTGCTTTAATTGATGAAAATATGCCTATTGTTATCATTGCTCCTAAAAAAGGACATTATGATAAAATTGTAAGCAACGTTCAGGAAATTAAAGCACGAAAAGGAAAAATTATTGCTGTTGTAAATAAAGGAGACACGCAGGTAAGTGCGATGGCAGATTACGTTATTGAAATTCCGGAAACATCAGAATGTTTCTCTCCAATCGTTGCATCAGTGCCTCTACAGTTGTTGGCATACTATATTGCAGTGTATCGCGGAGCTAACGTAGACCAGCCTAGAAACCTTGCGAAATCTGTAACGGTAGAATAAAAATTACTTGTAAATAAAATAAATTTAGATTTCTTCCGTTATTTCAAAAAAAATCTTAAAAGTTTCTTAAAAAAATTATATATTTACGGCTTAATTATAAAAATTAACATGAAAAGGATATTTCTTTTATTATTGTCTGCGTCGGTAGCATCGGTATCTTGTTCAGGTGGGGGAGCCTCTTCAGTGGGTAAACCGGGAACAAAAGGAGAATTGATACCTAGAGAAAAAACAAAATCATTTGTTGCAGAAAGACCTTACGGAATGGTAGCTATTCCTGCAGGATCGTTTGTTGCAGGATTAACTGATCAGGATTTCACAAACAGTCCTGAAAAGGCTCCGGCAAAAACTGTTACTGTTTCTTCTTTCTTCATGGATGAAGCAGAAACTACTAATGCGGAATACAGGGTATTTATCAATTATGTAAGAGATTCTATCGCAAGAACTTTACTTGCTGAAGCTGCCGGAGAAGGTGGTGAAGGTAAAGGTAAAGGAACAAGCATCGGAGATTATGCATACCTTGCTCAGAAAGAAGAGAATTTAACACCATATCAGGAATATTTAGAAGGACAAGGCGGTGGAAACGAAGGAAACTACGATCCAACGAAAAAAATCGACTGGAAAGTTCCTTTGCACTGGAGTACATCTAAATATCCGGATGTAGAATATGCGGAAGTTTTAGAATCTATGTATTTACCAGCTTCTTCAAGAATCGGTAATGAAAGAATCCTTGACGTTAGTAAATTGAAGTATACTTACAGATGGGGAGATATGGATGTAGCAATGGCTGAAAAAGAAAGAGGAGTAAACTATCTTAGAAGCGAAAGCATTGCCATCTATCCGGACACTACTGTTTGGGTAAAAGATTTCCATTTTGCTTATAACGAGCCTTTGTTTGAGCAGTATTTCTGGCACAAAGCTTACAAAGATTATCCTGTAGTGGGGGTAACCTGGGATCAGGCAAGAGCATACTGTAACTTCAGATCTAAATTGAAATCTGATTATAACGAAAGCTTAAAAAGAAGAAAACAAAGACCATTGCAGTTCAGACTGCCTACGGAAATCGAGTGGGAATATGCTGCAAGAGGCGGAATGCAAAATGCTACTTATCCTTGGGGAGGTCCTTACTTAATGGACGACAGAGGTTGCTACTTGGCAAACTTCAAGCCGAAGAGAGGTAACTATATGGAAGACGACAAAAAAGGTACTTATACATATACAGCTCCAGTTAAGAAATTTAAGAAAAATGGATTTGGGTTATTTGATATGGCTGGAAACGTTTCTGAATGGACATCATCTGATTACAACAACTCTTCATACGGATTCTCATCTACTTTAAATCCTTCTACGAAAGATTTGGCAGATACTAAGAAATCTATCAGAGGAGGATCTTGGAAAGATGTAGGATATATGCTTATGAACGGTGCAAGAGACTGGGAAAGAAAAGACTCTGCAAGAAGTTATATCGGATTCAGAACTGTACAGGATATTCCTGAAGCTGCTGTTAAACCAAGAAAAGTTAACAGATAATTCAATCACCATTATTTTTCGATAAATTTTATTTAACATTAAAAAAAACTAACTTATATGTTTAAGACTAAAGATGCTTGGATGAATTTCTTCTATTCATTCGGTGCTGCAATTGTAATTCTTGGAGCTTGGCTTAAAATTACTCACATTACCTTGGGACCAATTAACGGAAACATGGCCCTTACAGTGGGACTTATTACGGAAGCTATCATCTTCATCATTTTCGCTTTCGACCCGCCAAAATCTGAGGAGTCTTATGCTTGGGAAAACGTTTATCCTGAATTATTAGATAAACACGCAAACCCAAATCCATTACACTCAAATGTATCTAAAAGCAACTCTGCTCAATTTGCTGAATTAGAAAACTCTCTTTCTACCAAATTAGACAAAATGCTTCAGGATGCTAAACTTGATGTTCAGTTATTTGAAAGATTAAGAACAGGAATCGATAAATTTTCAAGCTCAGTAGATCAGATCAACCAGACTGTTGACGTTTCTGCTTCTACTCATAAATATAATGAGCAGTTAAATAAAGCAGCGCAGCACATGGAAAGCATGAATGCTTTATATGCGATGCAAATGGAAAGCACTAAAAAACAATCTGAGTTTACTAACAAATATGTTGCAGATATGCAGAAATCTGCTGAACAATCAGAAAAATTCAATCAGGAACTACAAGGTTTAACTTCAAACTTAAACAATCTAAACAGAGTTTATGGTGGTATGCTAACTGCTATGAAGTCTTAATTTCCCAAACCATTTTTAAATTAACTACTTAATCAAAAAACAAAGAAAAGAGAATGGCAGCAGGAAAACAGACACCTCGTCAGAAGATGATCAACCTGATGTATTTGGTGTTCATCGCTATGATGGCCCTAAATATTGATGCGGAAATCATCAGGTCATATTATGACTCTACTAAAGCTCTTAATGAAACAAGAACTTTAACTGAAAGAAAAAACGAAAAGATTTTTGAAAAAACTCTTGAAGCCAAAGCTCAGCAGGTTCCGGATACTTATGCGCAGCCATGGGCTCAGTATCAGGTTCTTAGAGATAAGATCAATGTTTTGGTAAAATCTGCTCAGGAAATTAAAGATGTTCTTAAGAAGAAATCAGAGTTTCATGATAAAGATGCACAGGGAAAAGATGTTGACGTGAGTGAAAACTTTGCAGCGCTTAACAATAATGAAGCTACAACTGAATATTTTTTCAGAGAAGGAGATGAAAACACACCGTCAAAAGGTGCATTGGAATTAAAGGCAAAAATTGATGATGTAAGAAATTACATTAACGCTACTTTCGGAAACAATCCGCAATTGAAGGATTTGGTTGAAAGAGCTAATAAATCTTTAATTGCCGAATATCCAAAAGGAAAATCTCCAAATGACAAAACTTGGTTCCAAAACAAGTTTTATCATCAGCCGCTAATTGCTGCAATTTCTAACTTAGAAATTATTCAGAATGATGCAAGAAACGTTCAGTCTGATGCATTGGCATTAATGCTACAGGAAAAAGTGGATGCAAGTATCAAATTTACAAGCTATGAAGCTATTGTTTCTGCGCCTGTGGATGTTGTTGCAGGAAAACCGGCTGAAGCAGTTGTAATGTTAGGAAACTATTCAAACAGTAATAAGATCAGTATTTCCGGAGTAAGCAGACAGGAAAATGGAAAAGGTTATGCAAATCTTAATACAAGCGGAATCGGACAAAAAACATTTAGCGGAAATATTACATTAACAGATGCGACAGGAAAAGCTCAAAATTTCCCTTTCACACATACTTATAATGTAATTGCAGGACCACAGGAAGTTAAGCTTCAAAAAGGTCTATTGCTTTCTGCTGATAAAATGAATGTGATGTACAGAAACTTAGATAACCCTGTTTCAGGATCTATCTTAGGAGCTGACAATGCTAAACTTTCATTATCTGCTCCGGGAGCTACTGTTAAGAGTACAGGACCAGGTAAGTGGGATGTTAGACCAGGTGCAGGAAGTATCCTTAAAATCACATTATCTGGAACGGATCCTTATGGAAAATCAATTTCTCAGGTATTCGAATACAGAATTAAAAATGTACCGCCACCACAAGGACAAATCAGAGGTAAGAATATTCTTACATTACCAGCGACTTCTGTTGAAAATCAGCAACTTCAGGCTGTAATTCCAGACTTTGATTTCCCTGTATCATTTAACGTGACTTCGTTCATGGTAAGAGTTCCGGGTAGAGCATCAATGCAGGTTCAGGGTAATTCATTACAAGGAGCAGCAGGAATGTTCAGAAACTTAAGACCTGGAGATGGCGTTTATATCTTTGATATTAAAGCAACAGCTACTGGATTAGGAAATACAATAGTTCCGAATATTTCACCGGTATTAATTAATGTTCAATAACAAATAATTATGAAAAAATATATTAGCAGTCTTTTAGTAGTAGTTTCGGGATTGATGTTTTCCCAGACTATTCTGAATGCTTCTTCTCCTGAAGAATTCAGAAAAATGAGAGCTGAGAACAAAATGAAAGTTGGAGATACTCTTATTGACAAAAAAGTAAAACCTTTAGAATACGGATTTGTTGAGGATAAAGATATCTTAAAGAGCATGTTTGTTTGGGAAGTTATAGATATGAATGACAAAATCAATCAGCCTTTCTATTATAACAACCCTGATGGTTTATTAGCTACACAAACAAAATCTCTGTATAAATTATTGTTAGACGGTGCTTTAAATGGAGACATTAAAGAAGTTTATGACGATGAGAATTTCGTTCAGAGACTTACTCCTGAACAAATCAAGACAAGATTGGTTGACGTAAGAGTTGATGATGAAGCGATTAATATCTTAAATAGCGGGCGTCAGCTAACCGAGCAGGAGAAAAAAGAGCTTACTGACGTTTATGAAACGACAACTGAAAAGGTTAAAGTTTTAAAAATCTTCGGTATGTGGTTTATCGATAAAAGAGATGGACAATTGAAGTACAGACCTTTAGGAATTGCTGCAATGGGACCAGATCCAAAATTAATTGGTAGAACGACTCCGGATGGACAGCCTTTACCGGGAGCTAATGATTTAATTGATCTTTTCTGGGTTTATTATCCTAATGCAAGAGATATTTTAGCGAATAATTTCGTTTTCAACAGAAAAAATTCATCTGCTGACTTATCTTTTGATGATTTAATTAACGCAAGAAGATTCTCTTCTGTTATCTTCAAATCTTCAACAGGACTAGGTGATGGAGTTATCAAAGACTACATTCCAAGAGATGCTGAAGATCAGATTGACGAAAGCGACAGAATTAAGGCGCAGATCCTTCAAATGGAAAATGATATGTGGAATTACTAAGATTTCACTTGATAATTATAGAAAACCTGAGTATTTTTACTCAGGTTTTTTTATTATGAAGAATGTAGATTATATTATCGTTGGAGACGGATATGCGGGACTTTTTTTTGCACATCAGTTAATCAGAAACAACAGGTCTTTTGTGATGTTTTCGGAAAGACAGAAGAGTGCTTCGCAGGTTTCTGCGGGAATCATTAATCCTGTTGTCCTTAAAAAGTTCACCACTTTCTGGAAAGCACAGGAACAGATCGATTTTCTTAAAAATACTTTAAAAGAAATTGAGAATTATACAGGACAAAACTATCTTATAGATGCACCTATCCACAGAATTTTTCATGATGAAAACGAACAGGCACTTTGGCTGAAAAAATCAGACAATGATGATCTTTCTCAATTTTTAGATAAAAATTTTGATCGTTTAGAGGTGGTAAAAAACGATTTTCTTTCAGGAAAGGTTAATCAGTCTGCAAGATTAAATGTTAATGGATTTTTTATGGGTTTATTTGGTTTTTTAGAAAAAAATGAAAATTTAATCACTGAAAAATTTATTTATTCTGATTTAGATGCAGAAAGATCAACATATAAAAATTTTACATTCAAAAATATTTTATTTTGTGAAGGAATGGGAGTGAAGCATAATCCTTTTTTTTCGGATATTCCCGTAAACCCCAATAAAGGTCACCATATCAAAGTAGAACTTTCAGAAAAAATTCCAGAAAATATTACTATCAAGAAAAAGCATTTTCTTTTTCCGGTAAATGATCAGTTGTATTTTTACGGCGGTACTTATGACAGAGAGCAGCTGCATCAGGAAATTGACGAATCTGCCGTTGAACAGCTTAAAAAAGGGCTGATGGAATTTTATCCTCATCCTTTTGAAATTAAAGACATCAATTTTGGATTCAGACCAACCGTAAAAGACAGAAGACCGATTATCGGAAGACATTCTGACTATCACAATTTTTGTGTTTTCAATGGTTTAGGAGCCAGAGGGATTCTGAACGGCTGTTATTTTTCCAAAAGTTTATATGATTTTATTGAAGAGGGTATTCCGTTGCATGAGGAAATTTCTTTAGAGCGGTTCAAAAATAAAAATTAAGGCTGAAACTCATAAAAGTTCAGCCTTAATCGCTAACAAATAATATATTTTTAGTTCACTGCCGTAGCATAAATTGTATTTTCTGCCCATCCTCCGGCAAATGCGTCCAGATAGATTGGAGTAGATGAAATTCCACCTTCTGTACTTCCGGCAATATATCGGTACGTTTTTGTTCCCGAAGATGTATTATGGATAAGAATAGTTCCTGTAGCAGTATCATAAGTTCCCGGCCCGGTAACTTTAAAACTCATTAAGGCAGGAGACTTTACATCGGGAGACCTGTTTCCGGCCTGTCCGATTGTAGTAAGATTTTCTTCAGAAAAGGTACTTCTTACAAATAGCCAGTCATTAGGAGACAGAGATCCGCCCGCTGGTTTTACAAGCTGGCTCACTGTTATCATCCATTTTCCGGGAGGCAGCTGAATGGTGGCTCCTGTGTATCTGTATTCGCTGAATTTTATAAAAGGAAGATTATAGCCTCCGTTGGATCCTGAACCTATAATAACCTGTGTGGAAGGAGATACCCAAGTGGCAACTCCATTGGCATCTGAAGTGAGAACTTTTCCTGCTCCCTGTGTACCATCTGCAATTTTTAATGCTCCTTTTGAAGCCGAACGAACATCCAAAACGGTAGAAGGCGAAGTTGTTCCTATTCCTACTTTTCCTGTTTTATTCAAAGTCATAAGCGGATCTCCATCCGGTTTAGCTCCGGAAAAGAACTGCAGAACATCCTGCGCATTTCCCAATCCATAAAAATCGTCTCCTGCGGGACTGTTCCATAACGCCAGCTTTTTGCCATTTCCGCCTCCTAAATCCAGTTTGTTTTGTGGAGTAGTGGTTCCTATTCCGATTCTGTTATTGGCTGCGTCTACAGAAAAGGTACTTCCGTCCACAGAGAAAGAATGAACGGATGAACCTGAGAATGCCAAAGTATTGGTTCCCTGACTTACCAATCTGTTTCCCGAAAGAGTTCCGTTGGAATTATAGATATTTGAATCTTTATCAACGGTAATCAGCTTTAACCAGACCACACCTGTAAAGTAATAGTATCCCACACTATCAATATTAACCGCTGTACCGGATAATGAACCTGTGGAAATATTGTTTACAAATATTAATGTGGAAACCGGTACATTTTTCATGCTTTGGGCTCTTTGTCTGTCGACACGGGGAACGAGTAATCCGTCGACAGCGGCAGAAGTACCGGTGGCGTTTTTGGCATTTACGTCTAAGGTAGAATTCGGCTGAGCGGTATTAATACCTACTTGTGAGAAAGCCGTAACAGATGAAATAATACATAAACATGCCAGAATTGTTTTTTTCATTTTTAGTGTATTTAGAATCTTTGTTTTTGTTTCGATTAAAAACAGGAAGCAAATATTTAAAGTGGGATGAACTTTATAATATTTACTTTCCTGAACACACATTCACTATCTATTTGCTATAAATTCAGTGAACTATATAACCCTTATTATGTCAAAAATTTAAATGTGAAAATCAATTATTGTGATATGATATTCATAGATAATTTGTGATGCGATTAACGAGGCAAAACTATAGCCAATATTGAAAAAAACAGATACTGCAAATCTACTTTAATTTGTTAATGAGTTGATATTGAATATTTTATTTTTTATTTTGAGTAGTTTTTCAGTAGAGAATAAATCACGGAATTATTAGAGTTATCATGGAGATGAAATTAAAAATCCTTAACGAATTAAGGATTTTATTATATTTTACGCTAAAGTTCCATCATCCATTTATTCAGATCAACATCTGAAGGAAGACCTAATTTTTTTCGGAGCCTGTATTTTCTGGATTCTATCGTTCGGATCGAAATATTTTTATACGTTGCAATAGTTTTTGTAGAGAGATTTAATCTGAGAAAACAACTGAACCTGATATCGTTGGGAGAAAGATGAGGATATCTTGTGACTAATGTCTCATAAAACTCGGGATAGACTTCTTTGAATTTCATCAGAAAGAACGGATCATTTGTACTGGCAAGTTTGGTAAGTTCGTCCAGAGAATTATTCAGCTTACTTTTCAGTTTATCTGTTTCCTGCAATGTTTCCGTGATGATGGCTTCCTTTTCTTTTTGCTTTCGGATGTATCGCTGTCTCAGCCCGAATATAACCGCTAATGCCAACATAATGATGATGGTAATAAGAATGTAAAGCTGGATTCTGTCTTTTCTTTCATTTCTCTTTTCACGGTCGATAATCTTTTTTACAGGGATTACCAAAGCTTCCCTTTCTGCATCATCAATGCTGTCTTTTATTTTGATGTATTTTTCAAGATATTCGCTCTTTTTAGAAATGTCACCAAGCTTTTCATACACTTCCGAAACAAATTTGTAGATATTTTTTTCGTCGTTTTTTCTGGAAAGCTTTTGGGCAATAACCAGAGATTTATTAAAAAAATCTAAAGCTTTATCATAATCCTTTTTTAAAAAATACAGTTTTCCGAAAGCATAAAACGTCATCGATTTTTGGTAAAGACTATACTGATCGGATATTTTTAATGCCTTATTTAAATAATATTCTGCAGAATCCGGCTTTTTCAGACTTAGAAATCTTTCTGCTGTGTACACATAAGTAAGCGGCTGTACAACAAGCTTTTTCCGGTCCTTTTGTACGGCATCCGCAGAATCCTGAAGGTGCAATTCTTCAAAATTGGCAATTTTCCAGGTGTAGTAATAGAAAAGAAGTTTTTCTCTTTGCTTTTTCTGTTGAATTTTTTTAGCGTAAAATATCGCCTTATTTAGATTTGAATTAGATTGATTCAATAACCCGAGAGAAGCATAATTCCTTCCATATTCCCCAAACAGCTTTCCTAAAAGCAAAGGATTTTTTGTTTTTTCTGAAAGATTTTCTGAGGTTTCTAAATACTGCAGACTTACTTTGTAATCATTTAAATACCAGTAAAGTCCGCCAAGATTAATATTGGCATTAATCACTCCCTCAGTATCTGAATTTCTGGTATAGGCTTTTAAAGCATTTTTATTCAGAATGATACTTTTATTAATATTTCCTTCAACACGAAGCTGATCTGTAATACTGTCAAGAACTGATATTGAATGATTCTGAGCATAGCTTTGAATTCCTAATAACAAAAAGACAATACATACAATATAATCCCGGATGTGATGAAACACCATAATTTATGTTTTTATAAAGCAAATTACGATAATTATTATAAATTGAGAAAATCGTTATCTTTTTAAAAAGAATTACTGAATAAAATTCCTAAAAAATAAGTTTATGATGAATTTAGTGAAATTTTTAAAATTATTTTAACAATTGCCATAATTTTTGCTATATCTTAATCAAATAGCAGCTATGAATGAAAATGTTTTAGGAATAATCGCCGGTCTTCTTACTTCTGGATCAATGATTCCTCAATTGGTAAAAGTTATTAAAGACAAAAATGCCGATGATCTTTCTTCGGGAATGCTTATTGTACTTATCTCGGGAGTTTCCCTCTGGATATGGTACGGTTTTCTGAAAGATGAACTTCCCATCATCCTTACCAATGCATTTTCGGTAGTTGTAAACGTTACATTGCTTATTTACTGCCTCATCTATAAAAACAAATAACCTGAAAAACAAACACTTCCGTCATCAGGAAGTGTTCTTATCTATACTAATCTTTATAATTACTTTAAAGTAAATTTTGCCAAAGGCGCCATTCTGGCTTTGTTAAGAGTTAAAGTATTTCCGTTTACAGAATAATTATCAGCAGAAAGCAGCGCTTGCGTAAATGCACGTTCCGTTTCCAGATCATCACAGGCAATCATAGTAGACATACCCTGGTTGAATTTAATGCGCATGACTTCTGGCTTTATTTCAAAAGTACCGCCTACACCGTTGCAGCCGCCATGACCTTCATATCTCATTGTCGAAGTATTCAGCATAAAATGGGGTACAGCCTTAGGATTTTTAAGCTGAATCGGTTTACCGTTGAGTTCAGTCAGTTGCCATGTTTTTCCGGTGATATCAGAATTGTTTTCAGAAGGAGCCGTTGCGGAAGGCTTAGACATGCATGAAGCCGCAAAAGCTGTAAAGAGTAGTACACAAAAATAAGTGATTAATTTTTTCATAATTTTAAAATTTCGTGATTAATAAGAAGCCATTTTAGTATTGGATGAAGAAGCTTTGCTTTTCTTGTGATGGAATAATACCATATTGTAATCTTTCTTCAGGAAAGTAATCTCACCACGCACATCAGAATATTGATAGTTTGCGTCTCCCGCTGTAAACTCGGGAAGTTCATCGCTTTTTTTAAGCTCATAAGATTTGCCGTTCAGGTGCACCACAACAGTGTGTTTGGTTTCATTAAAACTTACCTCCAGTTGTTCTCCGGATTCATCTGTGTAAACTTCTTTGGTAATTTTATCAGGTTCCTGTTTTACGGCAGCATTGTTCTCAGTTTCCACAATTTCCTCTTTTACCTGATTCTTACATGCTGTTATGGTGAAGACCACTATAGCTGTTAATGTAATAATCCGCAATAATTTTTTCATAATAAGATGTGATTTTTAAAGTGATTCATTAATGTAATGATGCTTAAAATTACAATTTTTTATGATAATAATATGTTAAATTTTTATAAATTAATTAAAACTAAATGCTTTTTTACCGTTATTAAAATATTTTATGTTAAATAAAATAAAGTAAACCCGTCTTTGAATAAATAAATAACACCCCTTTTAAAAACAAAAAAGAGACATTCCGGGAACGTCTCTCTCAAAAATCAAAATAATGTGTTTTTAGAATCCTATGGCGCTTTAATCTGATCGATAGTAAAAAATGCTTTGGTTGTACTACACGTTCCGGACGGACAGTTTGTAGCGTTTCCTGCATTTCCGGGAGTAGAAGAACCCATCATATAATACATTTTATAAAATGTTTTGTCGGCTCCGTCGTTCGTGGTCCACGAGTACAAACGCTGTTCCGGCATACCTCCGGCATAAGTTTCAGGATCTCCCCAATAAGGATTGGTAGATGCGGTTTGTATCCTTGCTCCTGTGGTAGCGTCAATAAGAGACGCGCTTGAAGTCGCATTATCTCCTGCCCATGCCCCCACAGGAAGTCTTAGCTGGTTTTGCTGATAGCCACCTGCTCCTCCCCAAAGATAATGTCCGTTGGAGATAATTTCCACTACTCCGGTAGTGTTGTTTCTTATTTGCAGATTTACCTGTGAGAAATTTGTATTTGTAGGAATAAATGTTCTTACCGAAAATCTTCCGTCTGGTGTCGTGATGGAAAGAGCATATCCGGCTCTTCCGTTATCCGACGTTGCAACAAGCGGTCCCATTACGGCAATACTTTCCACACTGGCAAGAGACTGTGTCGAGCCGCTTCCTGAAGATGAAGTGTTAAAAACCCTCCACTCAGATCCATTCCAGAAATAATATCCGGGAGTAATCGTTGGTCCCGTATTATAAATTAAAAGTCCAGCGGCATTAGGTGCTGTTCCGATCTGCATGGTAGCAGAAGTAAGACTTATTCTGGGACCGAGAATCCCTTTGTTCGTTGAATTCACATCTAAAACTGCAGAAGCATCGGGAGATGTTGTATTAATACCAACTTGCGCAAAAGAAAAAACAGAAGCAAGAAGGAAGCCTGAAATAAAGATTTTGTTTTTCATGTTATAATATTAATGTCAGTTTTTAATAAGATAAAAAAAGATAAGAGTTTTCGGTGGTATTTTGTAGTAAAAGTAATAAATATTCTTTTATTATGATGAATAATTTAATATAAATGTTATTATATTTTATTTTTGTCAATAATATGGGAATTTTACAATAATTTAACATAGTTGTGAGCGGTTTGTATGACGTAGAAATCGTATTAAAGAACTTCACAAATGATAGATAAAATTTTTTATGATGTTAATTATTTGGTAATCAATTTTTTTATTCCTTTTAAGATAGGTTTGCTTTTCTATAATTAAACAAATTCAGCGAATTTAAAGAAGTGTTAAATATTGTTAATGTAAACAAGTTGTCACACAATTGTCTTGAAACTTAATGAAACTAAAGTCTACATTTGTGCCTTGAAATCATGAGAAACTATATCGTATATTTTTTGACCACTCTTTTTCTGCTTTTTGTAGTAGAAAGCAAGATCAATGTCAAAACTTTACGAAACGATTACACTCATACTTCTCAGAATTTACCCAAAAAAGCAAACCGTTTAAACCAGACCTACGAAAAGCTTTCTATGCAGCAGGCTTCGGACGATGTAAGCAATGCATACACGCTCGAACTTGCCGAAGACGATTTCCAGTTGTCCGATACCTTTCAGGCAATGGTCGCTTTCGCCAGTGTTTTCACCTTGGTCTATATTTTTGGTTTAAAAAGTTTCAAAAGACTAAAATCAGCTATTCATAGCTGTATATCAGAATATTCTTCTGTTAAAAAATTCATTCTGATCCGTTCTATCAGAATTTAAAACCCACATTTTCGAACCCGTTTTCTGCCGATTAGCTATTCGGTGGGAAAATCCTGCGTTGTAATTGCCGGCAATCAATTATTCCGTCGATCCTCTTATTGCCATTTTCATATTTAAAACATTAACGATTTACATAAACTCTAGAATTATGATTAAAAGAGTTGTCGCAAGCATTGCGCTAAGCAGTATTTTATTGTTCACAGGTTGTAACAAGAAAAAAGAAGAAAAAGAAGAAGCCGCTGTTTATCCGGTAACCTCACCCGTTGTGATGGATACTGTGATTGATAAAGAATATGTGGCGCAGATCAGATCTGTAAAGAACATCGAAGTTCGTGCACAGGAAAAAGGTTTTCTTGAGAAAATCTTTGTAGATGAGGGACAGTTTGTTCGTCAGGGACAGACCTTATTCAGAATTATGCCGAAATTGTATCAGGCAGAATTGCTGAAAGCTCAGGCAGAAGTTGCTCAGGCAACAATTGAGCTGAAAAATGCAAGTACATTAGCCAACAACAACATCGTTTCCAAAAACGAAAGAGCAATGGCGAAAGCTAAGCTGGATGCAGCCAATGCTGAAGCGAAACTGGCACAGATTCACCTGTCTTTTACAGATATTAAAGCTCCGTTTTCAGGAATTATCGACAGAATTCCTTTGAAACTGGGAAGTCTGGTAGATGAAGGAGATTTATTAACCTCCCTTTCTGATAACAACGATATTTATACGTACTTCAACGTTTCGGAGCCGGAATATCTTAACTATCAGAGAAATGTAGCCTCAAGAGGAAGTAATATGGTAGATCTTGTTATGGCAAACGGAGATGTCTTTCCACAGAAAGGACAGGTTCAGACCATTGAAGGGGAATTCGACAGTGAGACAGGAAATATCGCTTTCAGAGCTAAATTCCCAAATCCGGATAAACTTCTGAGAAACGGAGAAACCGGAAAAGTAAGAATGACGTTACCATTGAAAAACGCTTTGATCATTCCTCAGAAAGCTACCTACGAAATTCAGGATCAGAAATATGTTTTCGTGGTAGACAAGAACGGAGTGGCAAAATCTAAAAATATAAAGATCGCTTATGAGCTTCCTGATGTATACGTAGTTGCTTCAGGGCTTTCAACCGGAGATAAAATCTTACTGGAAGGCGTTCAGAAAGTAAAAGACGATCAGAAAGTTCAGACAAAAGTTCAGGATCCGAAAAAAGTTCTTCAGTCATTAAAATTAAAAGCAGAGTAGAATACGATAATCGATACGTGATCGTGATTATGCAAAAACTTCATAATCATCATTTATCATTCATCATTAATAATTCATCATTATTTTATGTTTAAGAAATTTATTCGCAGACCTGTTCTGTCTATCGTAATCTCTTTGATTATCGTATTTATGGGAGTTTTATCCCTTGTAAAATTACCGGTTACCCAGTTTCCGTCTATTTCTCCACCCAAAGTAAACATTACGGCGGATTATCCCGGAGCCAACAATGAATTGTTGATTAAATCCGTTGTTATTCCATTGGAAAGAGGTCTGAATGGGGTTCCCGGAATGAAATATATGACTTCTGATGCCGGAAACGACGGGGAAGCTTCCATTCAGGTGGTTTTCGATTTGGGAACCGATCCGAATGTAGCAGCAGTAAACGTACAGAACCGTGTTTCTTCGGTGGTTAATAAACTCCCGCCATTGGTTGTTCGTGAAGGGGTGAAAATTACCCGTGAAGAACCCAATATGTTGATGTACATTAACCTGTACAGTGATGATCCGAAAGCTGACCAGAAATTCCTTTTCAACTATGCAGACATCAATGTAATGTCTGAATTGAGAAGAGTAAGCGGGGTCGGTTTCGCAGATATCTTGGGAACAAGAGAATATGCGATGCGTATCTGGCTGAAACCGGATAGATTAACGGCATACAGCATTTCCGCAGATGAAGTAATGGAATCCCTGAATCAGCAGAGTTTAGAAGCTTCTCCGGGTAAAACAGGTGAAAGTTCCGGAAAAAGATCGCAGTCCTTTGAATATATTTTAAAATATCCGGGTCGTTTTAATAATGAAAAAGATTACGGAAATATTATCCTTAAAGCAAAACCGGACGGAGAGTTTATCAGACTGAAAGATGTTGCCGATATAGAATTCGGTTCGTCCATGTATGATATTTATTCTACCTTAAACGGAAAACCTTCTGCGGCAATCACGGTAAAACAATCGTATGGTTCCAATGCAAGTGACGTTATCAAAAATGTAAAATCTTTGATGGAAGAATTGCAGAAAACCACTTTCCCGAAAGGAATGCATTACGACATCAGTTATGACGTATCAAAATTCCTTGATGCTTCTATTGAAAAAGTAGTTCACACGCTGTTTGAAGCCTTTATTTTGGTGGCAATCGTGGTATTCCTATTCCTGGGAGACTGGCGTTCGACCTTAATTCCTGCTTTGGCAGTTCCGGTTTCGTTGGTGGGTACTTTCGCAGTCATGTCCGCCTTCGGAATTACCTTAAATATGATCTCGTTATTTGCGCTTGTTATGGCGATCGGGGTCGTGGTGGATGATGCGATTGTGGTAATTGAAGCCGTTCACGCAAAGATGGAAGAGAAGCATTTATCGCCGTTAAAAGCAACAGAAGAAGCGATGCATGAAATCAGCGGGGCAATTATCGCAATTACTCTGGTAATGGCATCCGTATTCATTCCGATAGCCTTCATGTCCGGTCCGGTTGGAGTTTTCTACCGTCAGTTTTCCATCACTATGGCTTCTGCAATTATTCTTTCAGGGGTTGTTGCTTTAACGTTAACGCCGGCTTTATGTGCTTTAATTTTAAAAAATAACCACGGAAAAGCAAAAAGAAGAACTCCGATTACTATTTTCCTTGATAAATTCAACGGATTATTTACAAAAGGAGCTAATAAATATGAAGGAATGCTAAACAAAACGGTGAAGAAAAAAACAATCACTTTACCATTATTATTGGCGTTCTGTGCATGTACATTCTTTTTAAGCAATTCATTGCCTTCAGGATTTATTCCTGCGGAAGATCAGGGAATGATTTATGCGATTATTCAGACTCCTCCGGGTTCTACACTGGAAAGAACCAACCAGATTGCCAAAGAACTATTGAGAGAATCTGAAGATATCGATGGAGTACAGTCTGTTTCTTCACTGGCGGGTTACGAAATCCTTACGGAAGGTACAGGTTCTAACTCCGGTACTTGTCTTATCAATCTTAAAAGCTGGGAAGACCGTAAAGAATCTGCCGCGGAAATCATAGAAAAGCTTGAAGAAAAAGCGAAGAATATTCCCGGTGCAAATATAGAATTCTTCCAGCCGCCTTCCATTCCAGGATACGGTGCAGCAGGTGGTTTCGAGCTTCGTCTGCTCGATAAAGCGGGAAGCGGAGATTATCAAAAAATGGAAAAGGTAAGTAATGACTTCGTAAGAGAACTGAAAAAACGTCCGGAACTGGGTTCCGCGTTTACGTTCTATTCCGCGAGTTTCCCTCAGTATATGTTGAGAGTGGATAATGATCTTGCCGAGCAAAAAGGAGTGACGATTGAAAATGCGATGGATAATTTATCCACATTAATCGGTTCCAACTATGAAACCAGCTTCATCCGTTTCGACAGACCTTATAAAGTAATCGTTCAGGCGGGACCTCAATATCGTGCGCTACCGAGTGATCTTTTGAAATTGTATGTGAAAAATGATAAGGAGCAAATGGTTCCGTATTCAGATTTTATGCATCTGGAAAAAGTATACGGTCTTTCCGAGATTACAAGACATAATATGTACAATTCTGCCGAGGTGAGTGGTACTCCGGCTCCGGGGTACAGTTCCGGACAGGCGATTGCAGCCATTAAAGAAGTTGCGGATAAAACCCTTCCGAGAGGTTTCGGGATCGATTGGGCGGGTATTTCTAAGGACGAGGTAAGCCGTGGAAACGAAGCAATTTTCATTTTCTTAGTGTGTTTAGGATTTGTTTATCTGATTCTTTCCGCACAGTACGAAAGTTTCATTCTTCCGTTACCGGTAATTCTATCGTTACCGACAGGTATTTTCGGAGCTTTCTTATGTCTGAAATTATTAGGATTGGAAAACAATATTTACGCTCAGGTGGCAATGGTGATGCTGATTGGTCTTTTAGGTAAAAATGCCGTACTGATTGTAGAATTTGCCGTACAGAAAAAAGCGGAAGAAGGAATTCCTGTAGCGCAGGCTGCCATTGAAGGAGCTGCAATCCGTTTCCGTCCGATTTTGATGACCTCATTTGCATTCATCGCAGGTCTGATTCCATTGGTGATGGCTACCGGACCGGGAGCGATTGGTAACCGGACCATCGGTACCGCTGCAGCAGGAGGGATGCTGATCGGAACTATTTTCGGACTGATGATTATCCCAGGATTGTATTACATCTTCGGAACAATCGCAGAAAAATCGAAACTGGCAAAATATGAAGAGGAAAATCCTTTAACAGAACAAACAGAACCGTACCAACACGACGACAAACATGAAGATTTATAATAAATATATAGCAGCCGTTGCCTTATCACTTATTTTAGCGAGCTGCAAGGCGCCGATGGCAACCCTCATAAAGGACGAGGTGAAAGAAAATGTTCCTCAGAATTTTAATCAGGAAGATCAGGGAGATGCAAACAACAACAGCGGAACAACACCTTGGAGACAATTTTTTACTGATCCTAATTTAGTGGCACTAATTGAAACTGCCTTAAAAAATAATCAGGAATTAATGATCACTTTGCAGGAGATTGAGATTGCAAAAAGCGGTGTCTTGGCGAAAAAAGGAAGATTAACCCCTACTGTTTCCGCAGGAATCGGCGCGGGTGTGAAAAAAGCAGGACGCTACACCAGCGAAGGAGCAGGTGATGCCACCACAGAAATAGAACCCGGAAAAGAAATGCCGGATCCGCTTGGAAATTTTGAGGGCGGATTGATGGCAAACTGGGAAGTGGATATCTGGAAAAAGCTGAGAACGGAGAAAGAATCTGCGATAGCACATTATCTTTCTACCGTGGAAGGGAAGAATTTCGTTCTTTCGAATTTAATTGAGGAAGTTGCTGATAATTATTATGAATTATTGGCTCTGGATAATCAGTTGGATATTATTCAGCAGTATACAAAACTGCAGCAGAGAGCTTTGGAGATCTCAAAAATCCAGAAAGAAGCTGCAGCAGCAACTGAATTGGCAGTGAAAAAATTTGAGGCGGAACTGGCAAAGTCTAAAGCGACAGAATACAACATCCGTCAGGAAATTACTGAAAAAGAAAACGAGATCAATGCACTCTGTGGACGTTTTCCACAGCCGATTGTAAGATCAAAAGGAGATTTCATGTCGATGATCCCTCAAACGGTTTATACGGGAATTCCGTCACAGTTACTGGCAAACCGTCCCGACATCAAACAGGCTGAGCTGGAATTAAAATCATCAAAACTGGATGTGGAAGCAGCCAGAAAAGAGTTTTATCCTAGTCTGGAAATTTCTGCAACGTTAGGATTAGAAGCTTTTAAACCATCTTATCTGGTTAAATTGCCGGAATCTATGGCAGCGAGTCTGGTGGGTGAACTGGCAGGTCCGTTGATTAATAAAAGTGCCATTAAAGCGAACTTTCAGACAGCGGATGCAAGGCAGATTCAGGCGTTGTACGAATATGATAAAACCATTCTGAATGCGTATCTGGATGTTGCCAATTTAATGTCTAAAGTGAAAAACATCGATCAGTATTACAAACTGAAGTCTGAAGAAACACAGGCTTTGGAAAAATCAATAGATATTGCTAACCAGTTATTTAAAAATTCAAGAGCCGATTATCTGGAAGTTCTTCTGAACCAGAGAGATGCTTTGGATGCCAAAATGGAACTGGTGGAAGCTAAACAAAAACAGCTGAGTACAGTTGTTGATATTTACAAAAGCTTAGGCGGAGGCTGGAAGTGATTTGTAAATCCTTAATGTTTTAAAAAGAAAAGAGGCTGCCCGTAAGGAACAGTCTCTTTTCGATTAAAACTGAAAACTTTAATAAAAAGGTTCATATTTCAGAACCTCCTTCCCAATTTACCTGTAGGATACAGGACTAATTTATTTCTTCACGGTTATTATCTTTTTCAAAAAAAATGGTTATTAGCTTTTTTGAAAATTAAATTTTAAAAAACCAGCCTTCCAAAAAAGTAATTTCTCCTGTTAAGGAAGGTGGTGAGATTTATGAATAGAGTCATGTTTTTATTAGCTTTTCAAAATTTATCTGCATGTGCTTTTTTAGGGCTTCTTTTCTATTCAATGATTATAAAACGGCTTTAAATAATTTTTTGTCTGTTGTTTTGATTTCCGGTTTCGAAATTATAACGTTATGGTGAAATAAAAAAACAAATGCGGTCATTATTCATAAATTAAGACAGCTTGATGTTTTGATTTTTATTGTTTAATTGTTTGATTTTCAATTGATATATTTGTAAAGTAGAAATAATTCTATACCACATTTTAATTCCATATTCTTTGATAAAAAATGATCTATTTTCTGTACTTTTGACGGAGTTTACACATAGGATTATTTAACAGGGTGAAAAAAAAATTATTTTTTATTCTTTTTGTCGGAATTTTTAATTTAGTCTTCTCGCAGGAAGGGTACAGCGATTATTATAAACTCAGGCTGAAATATGAAGATTTTCCGGAAAATGATATGAAGGCATTTCCTTTTATAAAGCCATACATCAATTTAGCGAAAAAGGAAAAGAATTACGGAAAGCTGGTTCAGGGATATAAAGATGCTGTATTTTTTTCTTCCTTAAACGAAAATAAGCTGAAGTATGCAGACAGCATGATCTGGGCAGCCAATCAGACGAATGAGGATGATCTTAAAATTGTTGCCCATATTGATAAAGGTGTTATTTATTATTACCACTATAAAAAATTTCAACTTGCTCTTAACGAATATCTTGAGGCCTATAAATATTCAAGAAATACCAGAAATCAATATCTGAAATATCAGAATCTGTATCATATCGGAGTGGTGAAAAGCTATCTCGGCTATTACGAAGATGCTTCACAGGTCTTTACAAAATGTCTTGTCTATTACAGGGAAAAGGCGAAATCCATCACCAAACTTCATCCTAATGAAATTTATAACAATAAGAAAGGTTACCTCAACAGTCTTCATCAGCTTATTATCTGCAACAGGCATCTTGGGAAACAAGAAGAAGTGGATGCTGCTATACAGACCGGACTTACGGAGATAGGAGATAATCCGGAATATGCTCTGGAAAAAGGATATTTCCTTTTGTCGAAGGGTATTTCAGAATACAAGAGAAATCAATTCAAGGAAGCATTAGAAGACTTTAATCAGTCTCTGCCCGTGATCAGAGAAAGCCGTGATTTTGCAAGGCTTTCGGTAAGTTATTTCTACATCGGGAAAACTTATTCCGATCTTAAAAAGACCAAACAATCTATTATTTATTTTAAAAAGATTGATTCCATTTTTCAGAAACATCAGTTTATCCTTCCGGAACTGAGGGAAAATTATGAAATCCTGATCGATTATTCCAAAAAAGAGAAAAACGAGAAGAACCAGCTCTACTACACAAGCCAGTTGCTTCGTGCAGACAGTATTATGTCTAGAGATTTTATTTATCTGTCCCCGAAAATTCATAAAGATTACGATACCGATACTTTACTGGATGAAAAAAATAAGCTTCAGAAAATAAATTATCTCGGGACCATTATTATCATTGTGTTAATTATCTGGGCAATCGGTCTGGTTGTTCTGCTGACGAGAAGGCATAAAAAATCCAAAGAAATTCAGAAAAAGTATATTTTGGTAGAAGAGAAGTTTACGGCAAACCATCAGAAAGAAGAGATGGACGAAACCAAAGAACTTGTTCCGCAGATCGAAGAAAAAAAGCTTACGATTACAGAAAATAAGGTAGAAGAACTTCTGAAAAAGCTTAAAACGTTTGAAGATAAAAAGGGGTTTACACAAAAAGGATTAACAATTAGCAAATTAGCCGCCCAACTAGGTACTAATTCCAACTATCTTTCTCAGGTTATTAATGAATATAAAAAAGCGAATTTCAATAAATATTTAAGCGAACTCAGAATCAATTACATCACCAATCTGCTTTTTGAGGATAAAAAATACTTAAAATACAGCATCGAAACCCTCGCAAAAGAATGCGGAATCGCTTCCCGACAGAATTTTTCGGATCTTTTTTACGAAATCAACGGAATTCGCCCTACAGATTTTATTAAAAAGAGAAAGGAAGAGCTTGAAAACAACAGAGAAGATTAATGCATTGTTTTTATGAAATTCCTGAAACAAAATTTCACTCAAATTGTACTGGGATTCTTTGGGGCAGTTTTCTGTTTCGGTATTTTAAAACAAATCTTAGATCCCAATTTTTCTAAATACAAATATTTTGAACAGCATTTCAATGGAATTGTAGTGTATGATAAATATGATTATATGAGTCATGCTTATTTGGTCAAAACTTCAGATTACAAAAAGATCTATTTAGATGATTTGAATATTTTCACGTTAATTGATACCGGAGACTCAATCGTAAAAAATAAAAATGTTACGTATTTTATACTTTACAAAAAAGACCGCCGCAAAATCTTTTATGATATGTACCAGAAAAAAACTGAAATTTTTAAACTGAAACGCTATTTTAGAAGTAAAATCTTCATTATATTTATATAAAATTAATAATCATGAAGAAGTTCCTTTTAGTCTTTTTGAGTATTATCATTATTCTCATTGCTTTTGTTTTAATCAGAACATTTACCTATCCTTTCAAAAAAACAGATCAGGCAGATTCCGGAGGATGGAAATTTGTAAAGAACGATTCGGTTGTTAAACGTTTTTCCGACGGATTAAAGATCCCAACAGTTTCCACCGGAGAATTAGGGGATTTCGATTATTCCCCTTTTGTAACATTTAAAGAATATCTTAAAAAAGCATATCCTGAAGTTTATAAAAATACAGAATATGTTGAGGTGAATACTTATGGTCTGGTTTTCAGGCTGAAAGGAAGCGATCCAAGTCTCGCGCCCATTATGTTTCTGTCCCATATTGATGTGGTTCCTCCCGGAGATGCGGAGGTGAAAAATACAGCAGAAAATGTTTTCAGACCCAATGATAAACCTTTTCCAGCCATTACAAAAGTTGCTGAAGACTGGGATTTTGCTCCGTTTTCAGGAGCCGTTGCCAATGGAAGAATTTACGGACGCGGAGCAATTGACATGAAAGGAATGCTCTTTTCTCTGATGGAATCCATGAATAATTTAATTAAAAATAAACATACGCCGAAACGCGATATCTATCTGGCTTTCGGATTCGATGAAGAAGTAGGAGGGAAGAAGGGAGCAACACAGATTGCCTCTTATTTTAAGAAAAAAAACATACAGTTTGATGCTGTTTATGATGAAGGCGGTTTAATTTTAGAAAAAGGAAGCATTTCCGGAATCGATTCGGATGTAGCGGTAATCGGCTGTGCCGAAAAAGGTTTTCTTTCTGCCAAAATAAAAGTGAAAGGTTTAGGCGGACATTCGTCGACACCGCCTATGGAAAGCGCAATCGGAAAAGCTGCCGTTATTATGCAGCGACTGGAAGACGATCAGATGAAACCGGTAATTACCCCTTTAATCCAACAGTTTTTTGATAATATAGGAGGTTCAATGTCTTTCCCCAGCAGAATGGCAATCTCCAATCAATGGCTTTTGAAACCGCTTCTTCTTTCTCAGCTTACCAAAAATAATTCTACCAATGCTTTAGTTCGTACGACAACGGCACTTACCATGATGAAAGGAAGTGACGGAACCAACGTACTTTCTCCCGAAGTTGAATTTGTGGTTAATTTCAGGCTGCTTCCCGGAAATACCGTAAAAGATGTAAAAGCACATATTGCCAAAGCAACCGAAGGTTTTGAGGTGGAAGTGGAAGAAATTGACAATACCAGAGAAGCTTCCGCAGTTTCATCAAGCAATACAAAAGCGTATCAGCTAATTGAACAAGGAGTAAAACAGCTTTATCCGGCAGCTATTGTAACGCCGTATCTTACACTGGGCGGAACGGATGCCTACAAATATCAGATGGTAAGCAAAAACATTTACAGATTTATGCCTGTTAAAATCAATAATTCTGAGCAACAGAGCATTCACAGCACCAATGAATATCTCAGTATCGAAAATTATATGAAGATGATTCATTATTTTGAATTTATTATGACGAATTATGATAAATAATGAATGATGAATGATGAATTTTACAATTGAATTTCAGGCAGTTGGAATTTGCAATGTTTTCCTGAGCGCGAATCAGTGGAAGTATTTTAGATCGTATTCACTTTATTACATCAATCCAAAATCATCAATTCAAAAAAAATTCAAAACTAAAAAATAACACGTCGAGTTTTGTCGCATTACCGCAATAGCTTTGTATTATCAAAATTACGAAGCTATGGAACTGCCATTATATCTAAGTTTTAAAGAGTTTGAAAATACCTATTACGACAACCTTGAAAAATGGTTTGAAGAATATAAGAATACAAGCGAAACCGACTATCTGAAAGCACTTTCGGATCTGTACAGCCCTTATCTGTATTACAACTTTGCCAATGACAGACTTCAGGCAGATGCTTCCATACAGATCAAAGACTGCTTTTTTCCTTATTACGACAAAATCGGGATTTCTTTCTGCACAACCTGTGAAAACGGAAAGCCTGCCAAAAATTTGAAAAAAATCAATCATCAGTTCGAATGGAAAACCGTTACGATGATGGAATATGCACAGCATATTTTGGATAAAATCAACAGGTACTTGTCGAAAAATAGTAATAAAGAAGATAAAAACGTGCTGGATTTTATCAACGATTTTGAGATCATCACTTCGCGTGAAGGAGCGGGATACTGTGTAAACTACAATCAGCATCAGGCGACAATTCCTTTTCTGAAAGCCTATCTTCCGGTTCACGGACAAACGGTAAATATTGTGGTATACAGAGATTTTCTCTTTTCCGTTGTTCAGATCGCAGAATATATTGATCAGAAATTAAAAGAAGTACAGGCTTTTGAAAGCGTGATCTATTCTAAGCTGAAATCAGACGCGAAATTTAAAGTACAAATGAGCCATCAGTTTTTAACGATGTGCAATTAACCAAAACACCAAAACATTCATATAGCTAAATTGTAGTTTGAAATTAGTTGGTACTTTTTCAAACAGAAAATCCCGGTTGAAAAACTGGGATTTTTTATGACTTCACGTAAAATTATAAAATTTAGAAATTCTTTGATCAAAAAAGCTATTTGTGGCATTATAAATCAAATTATATGATTATAAATTAGATTCTGCTTATATATCCGGAATATACATCTATATATGCAAAATTTATATTATTTCGAATAACTGCTCTGTCTTTTCTAAATTTTTTCTATGCTGTATGACTGCTGAATTGTTTATAATATGTCCTTTATATCCTATATATTTTAAAATTAATGCGTTAATCATAAATGTTAAGTGTCCAATGATCAACAAAAGTTCAGTTTCTTTATTATTTAGTTCACTTTCATCAAAAGGTGATGTTCCGTGTAAAAATTTATTTCTATGATTTAATATTTCAATATCTTTTCTACTTAATTTTATACCATAAAATTCAAATGGATAGGCTAACTTTTTTGAATTAGTTGGTCGATTGATTTCATTGATTTTTGAAGTTAATATTTTTGTAGTCTCTTCATCAAAATCTTCAATATATTGATTCAGAACATTCAATAGATCATTACGGAAAGTATTAGATTTAGTTTTATTCTTTATTGGTTTAATATTTTCTGCATTTTTTTCAGAAATTAATGTTGTTAATGTTTCAAGTGCTATAGATAATATACCAGCTTTAGTTAGATATTGCTTATTGTTATCAGCTTCAGTCATAAGTCTACAGCATCTTTCAAAAATGCTATAACAATTTATTGTAGAAATTAAAACTGAAAAAGTTTCCTCACTTATGGTGCCACAGTAATTCTTATATTCTTCATATTTATTAATGCTTTTAAAATAAGACTTGGCTTTTGGAGGATCTATTATATAATTTCTTTTAAAAATATTAGAATCTTTTTTTTCATACAAAGTATTCTCAATTTCAGAAAAGTCTATACTTTTTGATGTTTGATAAAAATTTTTGTTTTGAATTAAAGTTCCTGTCATAAAAGCAAAGGATAAGATAATAGAATCACAAATTTTCTTAAACTTCACAAAATCTACTTTTTGAAGTGATTCAATTATGAGATATTTTTCTTTTGCATCACTGTTTTCATATTTATAAATATGAAAACTTGAGTTATCCAACTTAATCTCTATGAGACCATTAAATATTATTGTTTCTTCAATTTTTACCTTTTTGCAGGTGAAAATTTCAAAACTAAAGTCATTTTCAATTGGTATTAATAATCTTTGATAAGAATTTTCATATTGCGATAATTTACCAGAATAAATTTTTCTAATGTGGAATTTGAATATCTGAGGAACTTTAAATTTAAAAGACAAACTAACTATATCTTTGTATTCAATT
>OGQD01000435.1_pt1 | contig 32090 bp, 27 predicted proteins | sample 1553091 | NCBI WGS metagenome assembly OGQD01 (sample SAMEA2580290, study PRJEB22360) | human gut metagenome | biome: human gut; feature: human-associated habitat; material: faeces | place: Denmark | collected 2008/2010
AATTACATCAATTAAATTGTTAAAATAATACAGTTATTTATGATTATTTGATAAATAATTCCCTTTGGTTTGATTTTTAAGGGCTATTTTTAGAGTTATTGATTGTAAATGCCTTTATTAATCATGTTTTTCAATGGTCTGTTTTAATTTGAAAAATTATTTAACTAACACTTTTGGGATATGTTTTATCGGAAAATTTACAGAATTGGCGATGAAGCAGAATTCATTTGCTTTTTGATGAAGTTCTGTTGCTTTTTCAATCATAGACTCTTCCGAAACCGTAACTTCTGGATGAAGAATTACTTCCGTAAAATGTCCGCTTCCGTTTGCCAGTTCTGTCATTATGCCTGTAGGAAAATCGTTATAATCTGTCACTACAACTCCCGCTTCCGAACAAAAGTGAAGATACCAAAGCATATGGCATGAGGAAACTGAAGAGAGAAGCATTTCTTCGGGATTATATTTTGTCTTGTCACCACGAAATGCCGGATCGGATGAAGCCTCGATTAGAACTTTATTTTCCGCAGAAATTTCATGACTTCTTTCATATTCTCTGTAAGAACTGGTTCCTTTTCCTTTATTTCCGGTCCAGCGAACGGTTATTTTGTATTGGTGATTTTTCATTTTAGTTTTTTAAAAGAGTATAGAATTTAGAATCTTTAAGAATATTTTTTACTATTTCTGCCCGATCTTTTTTAGTTGTTGTATCATACAGTTTCCAATACGGCAGTGTTACATTTCTGTCTAAGAATTTAATGCTGTATGCAGTATACTTGTTTGTCCCGCTCATTTTCTTTTCTGAAATCAAGTTTTTAAATGCCTTTTCAAATTTTATTTTTAAATCTTCTTTTGTATTATTTTTTAAAAGAAGATCATAAGCTTGCTTAATGATTTCAGAATTATCAGCCAAACCGTTTTCTATCAATAATGGGATTAAAATATCCAGTGCTTTTTCATTTTCCTTTAGTCCGATATAACATTTACTGTATTTTTCTGCTATGAAAATCTCCCTCATTGCAATAGCATTACCACAAAAAGACTGAAAAGGATGTTCATTCGCTTTGTCCAGAAATTTTACTGCCTCTGTAAAGTTATTATTTTCAAGTTCAATATCTGCAAGGCTTTTATAAATATGATTTAGATATGAATTTTTAGAAGAAGAGAGAAATTGGTTGTCATGCTCTTTACCGTTTTTTTGATCTTCTGTTAATTTTAAACAAAAAAGATAAGTTTTTTTTGCATTATCACGTTGATTTAGACCTTGCTCATTCGATGCTTTGCCTAAAAATGCAGTAAATAAATATTCAGACTTCGGATAAGTTGCAATGAACTGATCATATTTTAAAAGAATTTCGCTTTGAATATGAAAAATACTTTTTGAATTAATAGAAATTGTATCATTTTCAGAAATAATTTTATTCAGTAAAGAATCTTCAATTTTAAATATTTCGCTTATCGCAACAGAATCTTCCTTCTGCCCAAAGGCAAAAAATGAACACAGTAGTAAGAGTAAAGAGAAAATGCTTCTCATTAGGTATTAGTTTTTATAATAAGCGTGTAAAATTATGAAAATCAGACCATAAAAAATCTCCGTAAAAATACGGAGATTTTAAATTTTATGCGTTAAAATTAATTTTTGATAAGTTTTTTTGTTAAGATTTTTCCATTTTCAAAAGTGGTTTTTGCAATATAAACACCCTTTTGAAGCTCGGAAATATTAGAATTGTTTTCTCTAACGGTCTTTAGAAGCTCTCCGTCGATAGAATAAATGTCTATTTTGCCTATTTTTTCTTTCGATTTATAAACTAAATTTTGTCTTACAGGATTCTCAATTACAATAAATGGGACATCTGTTTTTGCTTCATTGGAAACAGATAATGTAGAAGTATTCAACATGAATTTTAAAATCTTATCTACGCCTTTTACAGCAATAATATTGTTATCGTTAATAATCATTTCGCCGATAAAATACGGTGTTCCTGTTGTTTCAGAATAATAATTGAAGATAGGATCAATCGCCCCGGTTGAAGTAATTTTAGAAATAAAGAATGTCTCTCCGAACGAACCGGTTAATCCTGAAATATAATAATTTCCATTTTTTTCATTAATTATTGATGATAATGCAATTACGTTGAAAGGAAAAGAATTGCTGTCAAAAACAAAAGTGTTATCGTGATCTCCGTTAGGTTTGATTCTAAATATTTCATTATTAATATTCGAACATACGATATTGTTATTGCTGTCCATGAAAGCGGAATTAACGCCTCCCGGATTTGAGGTGAAAGCAAGCACTCCATTATTTCCGAAGCTGGTAAAAGGTTGTCCGTTATTATTGTATTTTTCTAAAGCTCCGTATGTATAAGCATTGGTATTATTGCTTATGAAACTGATAATATTGGATTGGTTATCTAAGAATATAAAATTTCCTAAAGTGTTGAAAGACCCATTATTTCCGAAAGTAGTATCGATACTTCCATTATTGTTTAATCTGTAGATGCTTGTATAATGAATGCCTGGTCCGGGAGCTGCATATCCATAAACAATTATTTTATTGTTTTGAAGATAGAAACCATATCCTGTACTGTTGTAATCTGTTCCTATGTTATCAATTTTAGCAATTCCGTTTATTCCAAATGTTGTATCGAGTTGTCCGTTTGGAAGTAATCTTACAATTGCGGATCCACTGGAATAGAAACACATAATGAGAATTTTTCCATCTGTTTGTTTTTTCAGTTCACTTTGTTCACCACTGAAATAATTACTAATTATTGTTTCTCCGTTATTTCCAAAAGATATATCCACTGTTCCGTTAGCATTAAGCTTGGATACAACGCATTCGGGAGCTCCTAATGAGGGATTGTCTTTTGCGTAAGTAAAATAAATACTGTTGTCTGAATTTTGAATAATTCTGTTCCAATAATAATTATTAGAGCCTGTAACAGTATATTTTCCGTTTGAAGCAAAAGAGCTGTCGTATGATAGAATCTGTGCAAAAGTAAGATGTACTACAGTAAGCAGCACAAGAAATAATAGTTTTCTCATTTGTGTTTAAAATTCTTTTGTGTAATCTGATACAAATATATAAAAAAACCTCTAGTTTTCTAGAGGTTTAAAATTTTGTATTAATTAGAATATCCTATCAATTCTTCTTTATTGGAATTGTAAATTCTGTATTCTAAATATTTAAAAGAATCCCTTGGAATAACGGTTACCCACTTTTTGTATTTCATAAACCATTTCATCTGGATGCTTTTTATTCCTTTCGTAAGGTAAGCTTCCACAAATGGATGTACATGCAGGTAAAGTTTTCCTTTTTCCTTTTGCATAATGGTTCTCAGGGTTTCTTCCATTCTTTCCACGATCACGATCGGAGCTACGATTTCTCCGTCTTTGTTCGGGTTTTCTTCTTTGGTGTCGATCTGTTTTTCCGGACGGTTTCTTTGTCTGGTAATCTGTATCAGCCCGAATTTACTCGGCGGAAGAATCTTATGGCGGGCTTTGTCTCGCTTCATTTCTTCTTTCAGATGTTCGTACAGATCTCTTCTGTGCTCTGCGTTGGGCATGTCGATAAAATCGATTACAATAATTCCACCCATATCACGGAGACGCAGTTGTCTTGCGATCTCGGTTGCTGCCATTTTATTCACCTTTAAGGCGTGTTCTTTGTTTACGGCAGCTCCGGTTGTGATATTATTTCCTGAGTTTACGTCGACTACGTGAAGCGCTTCTGTGTGTTCTATCACCAGATAAGCACCTTTTGAGCTTGGGATATTGACGTGTTTTCCAAAGCTTTGTTTGAGCTGTTTTTCAACATTGTAATATTCCAGAAGAGGAATATGGGAATTGTAAAAATGGACAATATTTTTCCTTTCCGGAGCGATAACTTCCAGATAGTTTTTCATTTCTTCCACCATCTGTTCGTCGTCGCAGGTAATGCTCACGAAATCCTGGTTGAAGTTGTCTCTTAAAATAGCTGAAGCTTTATCATCTTCGCTTAAGACTCTGGACGGAACTTTATTTTTCTGTATATTTTTGAAGGTTGTTTCCCACTTCTGAATCAGCTGATTCATATCATTGTGCAGGTCTGCAACTTTTTTGCCTTCGGCTACGGTTCTTATAATAACCCCGAATCCTTCAGGCTTGATGCTTTCGATTAAGGTTCTCAGTCTCTCTTTTTCTTCAAAGCTTTTCACTTTCTTGGAAATCGAAACTTTGTTATCGAAAGGAATAAGTACCAAAAAACGACCTGTTAAAGAAACCTGAGTGGAAATTCTCGGTCCTTTGGTAGAAATGGGTTCTTTGGTAATCTGAAGCAGAACAAGATCGTCTTTGGCGATTACCTTGTCTACCGTTCCGTTTTTGTCTATTTCGGGTTGTATCTCGAAATTTTTTAAGCTTGAAGTATTCTGTTTTTTGGAAATGGTATCTCGTAAAAATTTTCTGTACGTAAGATACTGTGGTCCCAGATCCTGATAATGCAAAAAGGCATCTTTTTCGTATCCGATGTTTACGAAAGCCGCATTAAGGTTAGGTGCCAGTTTTTTTACTTTCCCAACAAACAAATCTCCAACTATAAAATCGCTTTTGTCCTCTTGCTCATGAAGTTCACATAGTCTTCCGTCTTCCAGCAGTGCAATCTTTGTAAGATGATCCTCATGCGAAACTATTAGTTCTTTCTTCATTTTGTTGTAAGATAAAATTGTTAAGATTGTAGGAAAAGAGTGTTTTTTTCATCAAATAAATTTTAACCTTAAGTTAAGCATAACAATTGAATGAATGATAATTTTTTTGATAAAATATAAAACGTTCTTTTCCTTAGACATCTTATAGTTGCAAAACAAAATATAGTCGGTGAGGCTTTAAAATTTAAAATCACCAACTATATCTTTATATTGTAAATCTCGAGAAAAAGAGATTATTTCTTCTTATGTCTGTTCGCTCTTCTTCTTTTCTTTCTCTTATGAGTTGCAACCTTGTGTCTTTTTCTTTTCTTTCCGCTTGGCATAATTATAATTTTTTAGTAACTAGTTAATATTCAGTTAATGTCTTATTTTACTGTAACTTTCGTTTTTACTTTCTCCACAAAAGATTTTGATGGTTTGAAAGCAGGAATGTTATGAGCAGGGATTTCAATGGCAGTGTTTTTAGAGATGTTTCTTCCTGTTTTTGCTGCTCTTGTTTTAATGATAAAAGATCCAAAACCTCTTAGATAAACGTTATCTCCATTATACATAGAAGTCCTGATTTCTTGCATAAATGCCTCTACAACTTTCTGTGTTTCATTCTTTTCGGTTCCCAACTTATTTGAGATGGTGTTTACCAATTCTGCCTTTGTCATTTCCTTATTTTAATTTTAAATTTTAGGTGTGCAAATTTAGTTAAAAAAATTGAATATTAGCAAATTAGTGGTAAAATATTTTTTGATAAGAGGTTGAGAACTCAGTCTTTATTCTGTAAGGATGTCGTCGTAAGTCACGATTACATACTCGAATTGTAGTACCCATTCTCCACGCAGAAGCGGATGAGGTGCAGTTTTGTCTTCAGTCCGAGCTTTTCCGTAAGGCGGTTAATGTACGTGTCAATGGTTCTCGTGCTGAGATTCAGTTTTTCTCCTATCTCCTTGTTACTGAAGCCTTCATAGCAGAATTTCATCAGTTGAATTTCTGTAGGAGAAAGTTCTTCCTGACTTTTTTTCTGGCGGTTCATATAATCCATTACCGCTAAAGGCTGCTGTTCCCACTGTTTCGTATAGGCTTCATAATCGAAGCTGTCTGAGGTTATTTTTCCTTTGATAATTTCTTTAATAATCGTACTTTTTTTCTGGCAGTAAAAAGTATTGGGAATTTTAGAAAGAATTTCCGCCATATCTTCCTGATACGTTCCGGAATACGTAATAATCGGGGTTTCAGAATCGCTTTTCCGGATATATTTAATGGCTTCCAGCCCGCTGAGAACAGGCATAAAAAGCTCTACAATAAATACATCTTCCTGCCTTCTGTAATTCCTGCTGATCAGTTCATGCCCGTTGTTGCAGTCGTTCAGCAGCATGTAGAACGGATTTTCCGTCAGCGTCTTGATCATTATTTTTTTAAAATAAAAATCACTGTCGGCAATAGAAAATCGCACAGTATTGGTTAATATTTTGCTCACTTTTAATATCGATTTGGTGGATGATAATTAAAATTCAGATCACTAAATTAGGAAAATATGCTGAAAGTGAAAATTAATCTTAATTTAATTCAAAAAATAGAATTATTTAAGGTAAAAACTTAAATTTTGTGCATAAATTATTTTTTTATAATTTCACAGAACCAAACCAAATCACAAAATATGTCTTCGATCAGGGAGAAAAAATTAAACAAAGCAGACGTTAGGGTAGGCATTTGGAAATTTGTTCTATCATTCATTGTCTTATCAGGTGTATCCTTCATCTGTGTCTTTTTCTTTTTTAAAAGCTATGATATCCAGCGGGAAGGAATCAAAAAACAGGCGGATGACTACCGCGAACTGCTCACCAGAAGCGACCTTCTCAGAATTCACGTCGACAGCATCCTGTATCGTATGGATCAGCTCGACATCAATAAAGTGGATAACGATATTTTCCTCCGCAACTACATTATGGATAACGTAAGAGATGCCAAAAACATCATGGGAAAAGACAGTGCCGACAATTTTAAGCATTATTCCATCCTCATGAAGCAGATTGAGCCGATGCTTGCACTGAAAAACCAGATCGTGAACGTTTCCTACAAAGAGCAGAATGCTTTACGGGATCTCAGCGAATGCCGCGGTAAAGTAGGCATTGTAAACCACGAACTCAGGGTAGATCCTACAAGAAAATTTTCGGGAAGCCGACGAAGAAGATAAAAACTAAAATTATGCAGGGACAAATCACACTATCGAAAAAAGAAAGGCATTATCAGTTTTTATATTTGATCTTAATGCTTTTTGCAGCGCTTATTTTTCTGGCAATTATCTTTTTAAAAGGTTTTGAATCTCCGTTTTCAGACGAAGATATGATCTCGGTACAGAATCTTGAAGAAAAGGCAAAATTCGATCAGAAGCAGAAATTTTCCTACAAAACCTTAGACAGCACATTTTCTATGATTAATAAGCTGACAGACGAATCGCCGCAGCCTTTCGTGGAAAGCAATATCATGTACGGAATTAACGACGTTGCCAATTACTTCCAGAATGGAGATAATATTTCAGACATCAGAAAAGATGCGTATCCGCAGATTGCGAAATTCTACAAAATGTATTTCAACGACAAAAAAGTAATTTCCAGCAAAACGGAAAACATCAAAAGCTTTGAAAAACAGTTTGAAGAATGCTCCATAGGTTTCAAAGAAAAGAAAAGTCAGCTTTTTCAGAGGGAAACCGCTTTAAAAGCAAGAACTCAATAAATTTTATCACTTTTCATAACAACACACCAAATAAAACACATCCATCACACAATCATTAACTATGAATTATTTTCAAAAAAACAAAAAAAACATTATCATCGGTGTTATTGCGACGCTGCTCATCGCGGCACTGGTTGCATTGTGGCTGCAGAAGAAGGTAATACACTCCGCAGATGATATTGTAGGGGTTGTTTATCCCTCTTCCCTGAAAGTAGGAGACACCCTTTTGTTTGAAGACAAAACCCAGTTTGCGAAAACAAAAAAATGGATCTTCGGAGACGGAACTTCAAGCGATAAAAACAGCGGCTTTCACTTTTACAACAGACCGGGATATTATCAGGTAACGCTGATTATTGATAACAAATATTCCAAATCTTTTCCCGTAATGGTTTCCGCGAGATCAATTCCAAAGCCGGTAGATTCTGCAAAAACAAGAACTTTAATCGATGCACAGACTCAGGCAATGCAGTTTGAAAACGTACAGTTCCGGGCAATTTCCGATGCCAAACAGTTTACCTGGAAGTTCGGAGAAACCGGAAATATCGATTCTAAAGATAAAATGGCGATCTATTCCTACAAAAAACCGGGAGATTATGTCGTAACACTTTACACAGACGAAAGCGCGGAGCCGATTCTTCATCAGATCAAGATTCTTCCTGCTTATGATGCCTTGGAAGAAGAGGTAAGTGTAGAAGACGCTTATGCTAAAATTGATAACGATTTTAAATATCATCTTCAGCAGATTGCCAACGGAAACAGCTTTAATATGCACTATAATTATTTACTGAGAACCTATCTGTGCAACAATGAAAATACCGTAGTAAAAGTAAGTGACAGCAAAGTCAATAATTTTTATATGTACTGTGCAGGTCTTCAGTTTGATAAAAACATGGTGATCCAGACCGTGAAAGTGAACTTCGATGATGCGCAGAACTGCGTAACCAAAGTTGATATTAACCAAAGTAAATAATTTTCCGTTCAGAATTTTTTTGAACCACCACACCAATCATTAAATAAATCAGGATGAAAAATAAACTTCCTCTAGCAGCATATTATATCGGAGTTTCAGTATTGCTCGTAAGCTGTCAGGTAAAACTGCCATCGAAAAGAACTCCCGAACCCACCCATTACGGACAGGTTGATAATTCACCGGTCGTCAACGGTTTTCCTAAAAAATCAGTTCCGTGGATTGCCATATCCGACAGATCCCGAAATACCGCATACCTTGATAAAAGCGATGAAAAATCCTATAAAGAAGTTAAATTTCTGGAACCTTTAATGGTGTTAAAAAACCGCGACGGAATGGTAAAAGTAGCAGAATACATTCCGGATGCGCTCATGAAAAAAGTATCTTCTAAACAGATCAAAACCTATGGCTGGATTCCGGAATCTGATCTTCTTTTATGGAGCAATTCCTTAAAAAGCGAAAAGACAGGCTTTCCGGTAAGAGTAGCCATTGTTCCGAGCAACAGTGAGGTCATCAAAAACTCAGAAAGATATTACAAGAACGATTCCATCATGGTTTTCAATTCGCCAAGTCTTATTGAACAGGCAGATGTAAAAATTCCTAACGGACAGATCGTATACGTCTACAAACAGGCAGAAAACAACAAAAGATTTCTGGTGGGTAAAAAACCAAACATCGATATCGACAGCATCGGTACAAGTCTGTACGGATGGGTAAGTTCCAACGTAGTTTCCACATGGGGAGAACGTTCTGCCGTAAAGATGAAAAATACCACAGGAATTACAGAAACCACGCTGGGAATTCATGAAGGTTCTCCGGGAGGAAACGAAACCGAAAACAGAACCGCTGTTTTATTAACGGATGTGAACAAAAGAACACCGCTTGAAAATATTTTTCCAGTAACATTACCCTTAAATGAACCACCCACTCCGGATTCCAAAACAAAGTATTTTACCAATATTTTGGATTACAGTAAAAATTACGTTTTCAATGTATTGGGAGAGCCGATTTATTTCGACCGTTATCGCGAAATCACGGAGAAAAACAAAAAAATAAATATCGTATTTGCTTTAGATATCAGTGCTCCTAATGCACCTTATGCTCCGATTGTTAAATCTTTATTACAGGATTTGCAGTTGAGATTCGAGAAACCATCTTACTTTAATCAGGTAAAATACGGAGTCGTCTTGTACAAAAATAATTCCTGTGGAGACAATGTAGCGGTTTCAAATTTAAGCACAGATTACAGCAAGATCACCACCTTCATCGATCAGAAAAGCAATGAGATGAACTGTGTAAGCAACAGTGGTTATCAACCGGTAAATGAAGGTTTGATGACAGCCGGAAACCTTTTGTCTAACGTTCCGGATGAAACCAATATTGTCATAACGGTGGGAACATCGTCCAGTCAGGGTGGAAATATGTATGGAGTCATCAATTCTTTAACGCAGGCTCAGGCGAGACTGATCATGTTTCAGACCAGTGCAAGATCATCCGATACCTACAACGATTTTGTTTTGATGGCAGAAAATGTGGTAACCAATACCGCGAAAAATATTGCTGAACTGAAGAAACAGAAAATTATTAACCAGAATGATGTTTTAACGAAAAATAATTTCAGTCTTATTGAAGGAGATGAAGGCTTTTTCTCACTCGATTATCCGAAGCAGAGTATGGCACAGGGATTTGTAATTTTTCCTAAAAAAGGAGATATCGCGAAGCCGGGTTATCTTAAAAAATCTGTCGACAGCCTGATTGCGCAGGTTACTCTCGATAATACGACTTTGGATAAATCTTTAAACGATTATTTCCATTCATCAGTAGGAGCAGGAAGAACGGATGTAGATGTAAAGTACAAATATCTTTATCCGGGACTTACCAATCCTGTTCCGGCAGGAATTGCCGCACAGCTCATCAATTACGGAAATCCGTTTCTGGTGAAAGGTTATATTCCGAAAGAACTGAAAGATTACAAACCGGGATTAGAGAAAGGAATTTTAATTTCTGAGAAAGAATTTGACAATTTAAAACTTTTCTACACCGAAGTTTATCAGAATACAGGAGCGGAAAGATCAGATTTCAGCCAGTCCAGAGCGATCAACGAGTACGTGAAACTGCTGAAAAAGTACAACCCCACTCTGAAATTCTTAGATAAAAGTGATCTTTACAAACAGCCGATGTCTTACGCGGTGGGAATAAGTACAGGTTTTGATAATTCTGATGAAGAACTGATGTCGAAATACATGCTGAAAGGCTGGAAAAAATCTAAAATTGTAACCAATGAAACGGTAAAAACCTATTTTAAACATTACAAGGATTTAGCCGACAGAATGTTGTCTCACAGAAATGATCCTGCGGTGAAAATCGAGCAGAACGGACAGACTTTTTACTGGCTGAATGAATATTTTATGCCGACCATGATGCCCGTTGAAGAACCGGAATATACTCAACATTAATTCTTTATAAATAGAAAAGCGGAAAATAATTTTCTGCTTTTTTTATTTTTTAATGTAAATTTTTTATCTTTGGATTACCCAAATCACGTAAATATGTCACAGCAATCATCACCTCATGACGGCAAATATTTTGTTGTCCGAAAAGGCAAAGCCCAGTGTAATCAGGGTGATCAGTTCCCGCAGTACAACGTTACCTCCCATCAAAAGCATTTTTGGAACGATTCCGATGGTAATGCAGATTTTCTTGGCGTTACCGAAGACGATCTTCAGTTTAATCCATCCGGTCCCAGTTTCGGAAAATGTAAACTAAAACCTACTTCAGGAGGTTATCTGCCATGTTCTTATGCACCTGCCGGAAAATGGCAGAAAACATACGACAAAGTAACCATTATGGGTAAAAAGATCGTCACCGAATTTTCTGAACTGCAATGTGTAATCGGAGGTAAAATTACCATCAAAGATCACGGACAGCGTGGAGAAATGAGCAAGCAGAATGTGAAAAATGCGGACAACAAAACGGTTCAACACATCAATCCTTTGGTGAAAATGCAGGATTTTAAAGAAACCGTTCTTGAAAATGAAATTGATGCCTATTAATTAATTCCAAAAAACATTCTATGTCTAAACAAGGAGTTTCAAAGATCTCAGGAAATCCAAATCCTGTAGTTGGCGAAAAAACAACTTACATGGTTACGGACTGGTATCCTGCTACACCTTCAGGAGAAAGAAATCCTGCTTTGGTAACCTGGGAACTTTTTAAAAAACGTCCCGACGGAAGCTTTACCACAACAAACATCAAAAAAGTTGGGGACGGAGGTTTTACCTTTGGAGAAGTTGCAGCCAAAAATACCTATCGTCTCGAAGCTTATCTTCATCAGCCCGAAGGAAAAGGGAGTACCACCATTGATATTACTCCGCAACCGGGAGAAATTCCAAAGATCAATAAAGTAGAATTGCGCTATGCAGACGATTCTCCGGGAACCGTTTTCAGCTATCAGGAAAAGCTTGTAGCCAGCGCGCAATGCGTAAATCTTGCAGGTAAAAAACTGCTCTTCACGCTTTGGGAAGATGATACAGCCGGAGAGGGACATAATTCTAAGAATAAATTTGTAGACAGCAAAGAAGTGGTTGTAAGCAGAACCGGAACGGCAACCGCAGAATTCATACTTACTAAAGCTTTGATGCAGAAAGCTTCACAAGGAGAAAGAGATCCTAAAGAACTGGAATTCTATGTAACGGTAGAATATTACAAAGACAGAAAACACGCCAGTGAAAACCGCGTGATAAAAAATCCCGAATACAAACCGCCTGTTCAGCCGTCTCAGGCTCCGAAATCCACGCCAAAAGCCACCGGTTCACCCGCCGCTTCAAAACCAGATTCTAAAAAAGAAGCCAGCGGAATATTTGATTCCTTCACAGAAACCGTAAGAAATACGTGGAATGAACTTTGGGACTGGGCAGAATCCAAAGGAACGGTAAAACCGGATAAAAAACCCACAGCTCCCAAACCGGAAGGTAAAACAACGAGTGTGGTAGATCATACGGAAAAACAGGCTTCAGATAAAAAAGGAAAGTGCTTTTGCAACAGGGATTTTACCGCTGAAGAATTTGAAAAAATTATTAAAGGACTTAGAGATAGTGAGCCAAGAGTTAAAAAAGACAGCGGCTATGCACTTTTCGGTGCCAGTAATTGTGAATTGCCGGAAGAAGATAAGACGATTGAAAAATTAAGAACTCAGTTGAATAGCCTTTTTACAAAATATCAGATTAATACATGTTTAAGAAAGCTTCATTTTCTGGCGCAGGTTTATCATGAGACAGACCGGTTAAGAACAACTTTAGAGTATGCTACTAAAAAAGATTATAAACCTTATTTTGGAAGAGGCTTAATGCAATTAACCTGGGAGAGTAATTATAAAATCTACAAAGCATACAGCGGAATTGATTGTGTAAAGGACTATGACAAGATTGCAAACAATCTGTCCAATGCCTGTGATTCTGCCGGTTGGTACTGGAAGCAGGGAAAAGTTTTAGGAGTAGGAAAAAGATGGAAAGGACCTGCCGATCCTCCTGCATACGTAAAGATTCAGAATCCGGATTATCCTAAAGAAACAATTACTTACACAGACGGAAAAACAAGCGGAAAATATGGTACCGTAAATTTAGGATTAATTGCAGATGACGATAAAGTAGATTTAATAAGTTATTTAGTAAATGGAGGTTCTAACGGACTGCAGGAAAGAAGAAATTATGTATTAACTTTAAAGAATATTTTTAAGTATCCTCAGGATTGTGTAAATAAAGACCAGAAAAAAACGGCTGCATCTTCAGGAAGTACTTCTGTAACGATTAGATTAACCAGAAAATGGCAGACGGACAAATCTACAATCGGAGAATTTACAATTGATAATTCGGAAATTAAAGGTTATATTCTTGAGGAAAAAGGTCCCGATACTACCGTTTCGGGAATTGAACAAAGAGTTCCCGTCGGTACATACAATTTGGAGTGGCATGCCGGAACGAAAATAAAAAAAGGGTTAAAATTATATAACGATGTAGTATCAAAATCTAGAGCAATTTTAATACACTCCGGAAATACAGCGGATGACACCGAAGGGTGCTTATTACCGGGTTCTACCAAATCCAAAGACTTTGTGGGAGGTAGTAAAGTAAAATTAAAGGAAATATTTGACTATGTAGAAGAAATTGGCATAAAAGATGCTAAAATTATTATTTCACAAGCGTATGAATAGATTGTATTTATTGATGTCATTTGCCGTATTATTTTCGTGCAAAAGTCCGTCTCAGGAAAATGCTAATAAAGATATTAGTGAAAAAGTTACCACCCTTACAACGTCACTCGAAAATAAAGAAGAATCAGCTTTTCTGAACAGTTTTCCTAAAGATTTTACAAGTTTTAAAAATACTTTTGGATGGGATGATGAAAAAGATACTGCAGAACCACTTTATAATAATGCCAATAAATATATTGACTATTTGTTTTCGCTTATTAAACAGCCAAAATACAATAAATACGAAAGCCATATCATTGATATATCGAAAGGTGGGATTTGGCAGGCTGATGCAGTTGCGTATTTTCAGAATAGTGCCGTAAAGTATATTAAAGAAAATAAAAGATATAATCTTATCAATTCTCTTTCAGATAATGATGCAAAGTCTGTTTTGTCGTTTTTATTTGATAGCGGATCAGGATTTAAAAAAGATTCGGATTTTATTTCAAATTTAAATAAAGAAAAACAGCAGCTTGCCAATAGTTTTTTATCTGCCAATATCTCATCTGAAAAAAAGCGGGGATCGTTTGAAACCTATGAAAATAACAAAAATTATTTCATAAAAACTTTCGACGTAAACAAAGATGGAATTCCGGATAAATTAGTAAGCAGTACAGCTTATCAGGGCGAAGATTTATTTGTTTTTTTAGGAAATAAGGCAGGAAGCTATGATCTGAATTTGGAGACAACGAATTTTTCTGAAGACGGAGGAAATATCATCAGAGATATTACACCGATCGCCAACAGTAAAGGTTTTACAGTGAAAACTTACTTTCCCGATCGTGGCTTTTATGAAAAGGAATTTAATATTATTCCCGAAAATAATACATGGATTTTGAGAAATACGATTTATAAAACCATGTCTGATGTTTCAGAAAATGCTGTAAAGTACATTTGTGATGTTTCTCAGAATATTGATATTACAAAATCCGGCTGGTCAGACAGATTAAATTCTATTCCGGAAGAAAATGAAAGAAGCAAAAAATGCAGGGTAGAAAAAGTTTCGGAAAATGGGAAGCAGTACCTTATTCAGGATCCGGATGGTTATACGAATCTACGGAAAGAAAAAAATACATCTTCACAGGTTTTACAAAAAATAAATTCAGGTGAAAATGTTGAGGTTCTGGATAATTCCGGAGACTGGTATCTTGTAAAAACCAGACAGGGCACTAAAGGATATGTGCATAAAAGCAGGATAACATCTGCTCATTAATAATAAAATTAATTAAAATAAAGGAAGTTATGTACCATGACTTCCTTTTTGTTTTAAAAGATCGGATTTTTGAAATAAATTAAAATAAAAATATTTTCGGATTAAAATTTATGGTATTTTTGATCTAATAAATACGTCAAAAGTATACCTTATGATTACAAAAAAAATCATTGGAATTTGTTTACTGGCAGGGATCTTTACCATTTCCTGCTCCAAAAATGAAACAAAGAACAACACAATAAAAGCGGACTCAATGTCCGTTTCTCAGCCTGTTGAAAAAACAGCAGTTCCTGTTGATAAAAAAGATTCAGCACAATCTGAAGAACAAACAGAAAGTCCCGAAGAAAAAGATACAAAAAAGACCGTTTCCAAAACTTCTGTTGAAGGAAAATTTATCGCAACAACCTGTGAAGGCGGAAGATTTTCAATAGAATTTAAGAATACCGACGGCAATCCAACATTTAAAATTTTAGATAAAACAAAAGTAATTGCTGCCGGAAATGTTTCTGCGGAAAGCGATGAAAAAACAGGAGAGATCACTAATATTATGATGGGCGAAATTGGCGGTGTGTATGAAGGTGACAAAATTGTGATCCAGAATTACGGAAATGCCATGAACGAATTCGAACACTTCACCCAATGCGGCGACAAATATCTGGAATTCACCAGACAGAAATAATCAAAAATTAATGATTGAAATAGAAACAGCATCCATTTTCGGGCGCTGTTTTTTTGTGGTTAAATTTAAAATGGTTTTAAAAAAGGCTGCATTTTTGGCTGAGTAGAACACCTTTGTGAACTTAAAAAAGTGATTCACATTAAAAAACTTGTGAACTTTACATTAAATTAACAGGATAATCAAAACGGCAAAACTATTTTGCTGACTAAAAAATTTCTTCTAACTTAGTTTTAGCCAAAAAACAAAATATATGACCGTTCATTTTATCCTTTCCGGTGAAACGCTGGAAAGTATAGCTGAAGAAATTAATCTCGAAAATCCAAAATACCTTAAAGAATTTCACAATACCCATTGTGCAAGAGAAGATTTTATAGATGATGACCTTGTTCCGCGGAAAAAACTTCTCATTCCTGATATTCAAAAAATAAAGGAATACAACAGCCGCAACGATGCCGATTTTAAAGATCCTAAATTAAATCCCGAAATCCCTTTCCATCCTGAAAATCTGGCTAAAATTTATACTGTCGAAAGTCGCGAAACCGAAGAAAATGTGCTTGAAGAAAAAAAGAATGCACTTACATATACCGTTTCAGTAAAATGGATTCGGAAAGAAGAAAATACTCACATTTTTCACCTTTTCAAAAATAATTTTTCCGAAAAATCCGGAACGATGATGGCAGATCTCGCCTCAGAATCCATCCGCTCACTGAATCCTGTTGAGGTAAAAACCGATGACAAAGGCAGAATTGTACTGATAGCTTTACCAAAAGAAACATTGGATAATTTCACTAAAATAAAAGAACGGTTGGAAGATCTTTTCCCCGATAAATACGCGAAAATGTATCTTGATGAATTCGAACGGATTGTTCTCGATCCTTCACTTTTCCACAGCAGAATGAAGGACGATATTTTCATCAAAAATTATTTTGCCGACCTAAGAAACAGCTTTACAAACGGAAAATCTTATCTTACACAGTCAATCGGCGAAGAAAATGCAGAAATTCAGCTTCAGCAGAAAGTGGAACATTCTGATGATCGTGAAATTGTTCTCCGCCAGAATATAAATTCACACGAAAATGAGCTTGATTTCACCGGAAAATATACGCTGCATAAAGATTCCGGATGGGTAAAAGAAATCGGGATTGAATATACTATTTCTCAGTTTGGTATAAAAAACAATAATGTTTTTTCTCTTAAAGAATTGCTGTAAGTCATTTATAATAAAGGGAATATTACGGCAGTATTAAATCTACGATCGTAGAATTACGACATCAAATCGTAGAAATACGACAAAATTTCAAATTGATATTTAAAAACTTTCAGAAGAGAAATTGCCGCATTATATTTGTTACACAATCACCGAATCACAAAATAGTAATAACGATTAAAATTTACCTGTCATGGCAGCAAATTCAAGAGGAATCTTAAAATTCAATGGCGGAGAAGGGCAAAAATTACTGAAGCTGAACTACAGCGTTTCAAGATCTACGGATGTTTCCGGAAGAGTAGCTTCAGATCCTTCCAATGCGCTCATCAAAGTAACCGTAGAAGCTACCGAAAAATCAGACATTCTGGAAAGCTTACTGAACGGAAAATACAAACCCACAACCGGCGAAATCACCTTCAACAAATCCCACGAAGAAGGTACATTAATCACCCTTTCATGGAACAACGGATACGTGATCCAGCATGAAGTGGAATTCGATGCCGTAGACGAAAACAGCATGCTCATCAGCTTCGTGGTAAGCGCAGAAACCATCGACTACGGAAACTCCAAATACGAAGGTCTTTGGCCGTCAAGCTAAACAATTCATTTCATTCGTATTCATACAAAAGACTGTCACACAAGGCGGTCTTTTTTTACCATTTTTAATTAAATTTTGTTAAAATAATTATTCTAAATCACATTATTAAGACATATTTTTCCGTTTTTGAGAAAAAACAGTTAACTTAGTAAACAATAAAAATTCAGAAGGTTATAGATTCATCCCATAAAAAAATAAGGAAAATCCAAACCCGAAGAACACCAATCACCACACACCAAATATTAATCTGAATAGTACAATGGGAATATTAGTTACCAATGAGACTGTAAAGCAGCTATTTCATATAGCACAATCCATCGCGAAGGAAAATTACAATGCCACCTACGGAGCTCCGCACATTTTGCAGGCGCTCATGCACAAAGACATCGGGCTGAACGAATTCCTTAAAAGCATCGACAAAGATCCCGGATATTTCTACGAATGGGCAGATGTTCGCATTGAAGATTATCCTAAAACCACCCATCTTCCCAACGAAGCCGGAGAAGATGAAACCGTAGATCGTATTGTGGAAGAAGCAGATGATATCCGTCTGAAATTAGGTCTGGACGAAATTACCCCGATCTGCATTCTAACGGCAATTGTAAAACCTCAGGTCGCTTTTACGTTACAACAGCTCAAATCCCTTCCTCTCAGAGAACACGAAATTTTTAATTTATACAGAAAAGATACGCCTTACGAAAGTTCGGAAAACGGAGAATTTTCTTCCATATTTTCAAAAGGTTCAGATTATTCAGATCAGTCTTTCCCTTCCATAAAAAGCTATTGCACAGACAGAACCGCACAGGCAAGAAAAGGAGAGCTTGAAAACATCATCGGAAGAGACAAAGAACTCAGAATGCTGGTGGAAATTCTCTGCCGGAGAAGCAAACCCAACGTCATTATTATCGGAGAACCCGGAGTCGGGAAAACCGCTTTGGTAGAAGGTTTTGCCATTGAAATCACCAAAGGAAATGTTCCTGAGATGCTTAAAAACGGAACTTTGCTGGAATTAGACACCGGAGCTTTATTAGCAGGAACCTCTTACAAAGGCGAAATTGAAGACCGTCTGAAAAAAGTCATCAACGAATGTAAAAAGATTGAAAAAGCCATTCTTTTTATTGATGAAATTCATACCCTTTTAGATCCCAAAGGAAGCATCGGAAACGTTGCCAACTTGCTTAAACCAGAACTGGCGAGAGGTGAAATTACCGTCATCGGAGCCACTACTCAGGAAGAATACAGGAAAATTATTGAGCCGGAACAGGCTTTCAACCGACGATTCGAAGTGTTAACGGTGAATGAACCGGACGAAAAAACCTGCGTTAAAATGATCGACGTTTTACTCGAAGGTTACAAAAAACACCACGGAATTGAAGTAGAGAAAACTGCCCTTCCCGAATGTGTCCGTCTTGCAAAAAGATATGCTAAAGGGAAAAAACTTCCCGATGCTGCCATCGATCTCTTAGACAGAACCATGGCGGCGATTAAAATGCTCGACGAACTTTCAGAAAAAGAACTGGAAAGCTGGAAACTAACCTACGAAAAGCTTCAGAATGAAGATTATTTCGATGAAAAAGACAAAGCAGACGAACTGATCTGGAATTACAATCTGCTGAGAGACAAAATAAGCCCGATTTTGTGGGGTTCTTTAAGTGAGCAGCCACAAATCGACAATTCCATGCCGGTGGAACAGATTCAGAAAATTATTGAAGACAGCTACACCGAACTTTTGCAGCACGCCTCAAAGAAAAGAGAAAAAGTAGACCGTCTGGAACTCGCGGCGGTAATGGCGGCAAAAACAAACATTCCCATCGGGAAAATTCAGGCGCAGGAAAAAGAGAAACTGCTGAATATGGAATCTCTTTTAATGAACCGTGTTGTAGGGCAGGATCATGCTTTAAAAATCCTTTCCGACGCAATTGTTGAAAACAGGAGCGGACTCAATAAACCGGGACAGCCAATAGGTTCGTTTTTCCTTTTGGGACCTACCGGAACCGGAAAGACCGAATTGGCAAAATCGATGGCAGAACTCCTTTTCAACGACGAAAAAGCAATGGTTCGTTTCGATATGTCTGAATTTAAGGAAGAACATTCGGCCGCACTTTTGTACGGTGCGCCTCCCGGATACGTAGGTTACGAAGAAGGAGGAATGCTCGTAAACAAAATAAGACAGCAGCCTTACACTGTGGTGTTATTTGATGAAATTGAAAAAGCCCATCATTCGGTTTTTGATGTCTTTTTACAGATCATGGACGAAGGAAAAGTTCATGATAAGCTGGGAAAAGAAGGCGATTTCAGCAATGCCCTGATTTTATTTACCTCAAATATCGGAAGCGAAGAAATCGTAAAGCAGTTTGAAGAAGGAAAAATTCCGGAATCGAATACTTTGATGCAGATTATGTCGAATTCCGGACGTTTCCGACCTGAGTTTTTAGCAAGAATTACAGAAATTATTCCTTTTGCTCCAATTACAGAATCCATTGCCGAAAGAATTTTTAATATTCAGTTGAAATCACTGCACAACTCTTTAGCGCGACTGGGAATGAGCCTGAAAATCTCCGAAGAAGCAGTGAAAAATCTTGCTTTGGGCGGATTCAGCAGCAAATACGGAGCAAGACAAATCTCAGGAGTGATACGTTCTCAATTGGCAAGACCGATCTCGAAAATGATCGTAAGAGAAGAAGTAAAAGCCGGACAGACCATTTATGTCGACTGGAATTCAGAAGAAGAAAAACTGAGCTGGAACGTAGAATAAGAAAGAATGAAATCGTGATTCAGCCTAAAAAACTTTTCACAAAAGCATAAAACAATGAACCCAAATCTCAAAAATATCTTTCTTACCGCAATGGTATTGCTGTGCTCGAATTTTACGAACGCACAGTTTCTTGCCGCTTCCGATACTTCGGAAAGCAGTGTGAAGAGATATAAAAGTATTATTAATGCCAACAGAGAAATTGTAGATTTTATCGAATATTCTCTGGTTCAGAAAGGTTTGCCGAGACATTTGAGAAATTTAGCCTTAATAGAATCCCATTTCAACAGAAATATAGCTTCCGGAGCCGGAGCAGTGGGAGTCTGGCAATTTATGACCGCTCACGCGAATCAATACGGATTAACCGAACAAAACAGAACGGATCTTTACAAAAGCACAAAAACAGCAACTGTTTCCTTAGCCAATCTGTACAAAAGATACAACAACTGGATCACTGTAGTGGCTGCTTACAACTGCGGAGAAGGAAATATTGCCAAAGCCATGACCGCTGCAAACTCTACTCAGTACCATGTTTTTTATAAGTTTTTGCCGGAAGAGACTATCAATCATGTTAAAAAATATCTGAATGCATGCTATGCCACCGGAGAATTGCAGAATGTTTTGGCAAACTATAATTCCTCAAGGATGAACACCGTTTTCCTCGTAAAAGGAGGAAGCGGAAAAAACAATGTGCCATTGGCAGAAACCGAGATCAATGCAGGATTCAATCTGAACATCATTGCCGATGAACTGGATGTGGAAGTAGACAAACTCCTCTCCTGGAATCCCGGAATCAGCGATGAACTTCAGAAAAAGGGAGAAAGCACATTGTATCTTCCAACCGATCTTATGCCTGATTTTTTATTGAGAAAGACAAAAATTCTTTCAAGATCCATAAAAGAAGGAAATACACAAAATACCGGACACTAAGCGATCATGTTTAACCTACCAAATCACAGGAAATATGAAAACAGAATCACAAAATATACTACAGAATCCTTCCTTCCGCCCATCGCAGAATGCAGACGGAATTTCTCAGAATCATCACACAGGAATCAACCGTCTGGTAAAACTTTCTCTCGTGATCGAAGGAAAAGTGATTAAATATTACAAGCATTTTCAACTTACCCAAAGCACAAAACGCCACCACCAATTCAGCGTGACATTGGCTCATGATGCTTTAGGCGACCGACAGACTCATACCCTCGAAGAAGCCAATAAATTTCTCGGAAAACGTTTAACAGCCGTTATTTCCTACAAAGATATTGAAAGCAGCCCCGAAAGAACCTTTGTCGGAGTCATTACAGGAGTAGGTTTCAGTCAGGAAAAAATGAGCCTTGGAAATATTGTGTTAACAGGGTACAGCCCGACCATTTTACTCGACGGAGCGCCGCATATTCAGAGTTTTGGCGGAAGTTCACCCGTTAATATGGGAATCATTGCCAACGAAGTCATCAAACAGGGGATCGATTCCAGCCGTTTTGATGTGAGAGTGGATACCAACGATTATTCGCAGATTATTTACAGCAGTCAGTATGACGAAACGCACTACAATTATCTGGCGAGGATGGCTGAAGCCTATGGCGAACAGTTTTATTATGACGGCGAAGTTTTGCATTTCGGAAAGCTTCCGCCTCAGAACAAACCGATCAAATTAACCTACGGAAGCAGCGCCAATGATATTAAGGTTGAATTAAAAGCAGTACACACAAAACCCCAGTTTTACGGTTACAACAGCAGTAAACATGAAAAACTGACTTCGGGTGAAACGCCGGTTCAGCATGTTGGAGATCTGGCAAAAACAGCTTATTCCCACAACGAAAAAATATATAAAACACCTGCATTACAGGTTGCGCCCATTAAAGCTTCCACTCATCTTGATGTGGAATATTCTCAGAAAAGTGCGGCGGGAAGTGAAGCAGTGAGCGTATTTTCATTTTCAGGAAATACAACCGTTCCTTTTCTGCATCCGGGTTGTGTGGTGGATGTTCAGATGAGAAAACTAGACAGCAATGAATCCGATTATTTTACGAGAATCATGGTGACGGAAGTTACTCATGAAATTGATACCATCGGTCATTACAAAGGAAGCTTCGAAGGAATTGCTTCAGACACCGGATTTTTACCAAAACCCGAATTTAAAATTCCAAAAGCAGAACCGCAGATCGCCACCGTAATTTCCAATACAGATCCTGAAGGACAGGGAAGAGTTCAGGTAAGATTCGACTGGCAAACCAACGATACAACACATTTTATCAGAATGATGAGTCCCGATGCGGGAGGAACCGATCAGGTGAACCAAAACAGAGGATATGTCGCAATTCCCGAAGTGGGAGATCAGGTGATGGTGAATTTTGTTCACAGTCATCCCGACCGACCTTTTGTGATGGGCGGAATGTTTCATGGCGGAGTCGGTCTCGGCGGCGGTGTGGACAACAGAGTGAAATCTATCCAGACGAGAAGCGGTCACAGAATTATTTTTACAGAGGATGAAAGCATCGTGATTACTGACAAATCAGGAAATAAAATTCATTTAGACACCACCGGAAGCAACATCACCATTACAGCTCCCGAAACCATGACGTTCAATTGCCGGAACATGAACATCAACGTCGGCGAAAATATGAGCACCAATGTCGGAATGAATAAATCCGACACCATCATGGCAAATCATACCGAAAGCGTAGGTTCCATGAAATATCTTTCTACAGGAGCCGATTTCATGACGAATGTTGTCGGAAAAATGAGTCATTATGTAAAAGGGGATATGGAAGTCTATGGCGAAAAAGAACATAAATTAACCAGCCTTAAAGGTGTTGAGGTCAACAGTCAGGGAAAAGTGGAACATCACGCAGAAAAAGAAGTTCAGAACAATAGTGGCGAGAAATCTAAAAATCACTAAAAAATGAGCATTGAATATTTTGTAGAAGGGAAAGCGGTCACCCGTTTTGATGGAGATCATAAAACCTTTGCCAAAGAAGGCATCAGTCATAACAGTGCGGCAACCGTGGAACAGAAGGGAAACGGAACGGGAGTAAGCTATAACAAAGCAGAAACCATTAATCCCGATGATAAACCCGTTAATACTATTGATATAAGCCTGAATCTTTTTTTTGACGGAACCCAGAATAACAAAACCAATACCCGACTTGGCGGAGATTTCAAAGAAGCAAGCAGCGATAAAGACGACAGCTACAACAACGAGTTTACAAACGTCGCCCGGGGTTATGATACGATTGATCCGAATGCACAGAATCAGGTTTCATGGTATATTGAGGGAATCGGAACGGAGGACAGAAAAAGCGACAGCATTTTAAAAGGGGTTGCACAGGGAACCGGAGATACCGGAGTGGTGGCAAAAGTGGCAAAAGGATGCAAAAGAGGAGCTGAAGCCATCGTGAATAAACTTAAAAATAACACGAAACCCATCCGCGTTCTTACTGTAAATGTATTCGGTTTCAGCAGGGGAGCTGCTGCGGCGAGACATTTTATACACGTTGCAAATTCTCCGGGAATAATTTCTTATGCTTTGGGAAAGGAAACATTGCAGGTTTTTCCTCCCGAATTCATCAATAATGAAACGGTTACAATAAAGGATAAAGATGGCTCCAAGTCGCAGTTCATCATGCGGCACGGATATTTCGGAGCCTGTCTTCTCGCGCAGGATCTGGATGTGAAGGAAATAAAATTCCGTTTTGCAGGACTGTACGATACGGTTGCTTCTTACGGACTTAACCACAGAGGAGGTTTCGGGATTGATGACGATACAAAACAACTTGGTTTAGACACCATCGGAGGCGGAAAAGTAAATTTTGTGCTTCAGCTTGCTTCGGATGACGAATACAGAGATAATTTTGATTTAACGAATATCGACAGTACAGGTTTATACGGACTGGAATTTACCCTTCCCGGAGTGCATTCCGATATTGGCGGATCTTATGGAGAAGGAGATGAAACTTCCGTTTTATACTGCGATTCTTACGATCCATATAACAATGTAAACACCCACAAAGAATGCGAAGCGTTTAAAAAAATTGTGGTAGAGGAAGGATGGTATCATGATGAGCAGTTGGAAATTAAATATTTCAGGCAGAAAGATGTGAATTACGACCGATGGTGGAATAAAACCTCTATGTATTACGGTCTCGTGGGAACCAGAAAGTTATCCAATAAATATGATAAAATCCCGCTGAACCAGATGTTTCATTATTCCAAACAGCATGAAGTGATATATCTCGAAGATCTCATCAACGAAAATCATAAAATAACAGATTCCTTTTTAACCGGAATTTACAGTCAGCTTTCTACCTACACCAACGCGTGTAACCAGCTCAGAAATACCTATGTAGAAGATTTTAAAGCCGGAAAAAAACCTTCAGTTGCCAAATACAAACAGGATATCAAAGCGATTTCGTATTTAGGTCACATTCAGGAAGAAGATCTTAAAAAATTAAGAAACGAATATCTTCACTGGTCTGTAAAAGCCAACCAGATCGGTCTGGATGCACGACCCAACGACAATGCCCCGAAAAGAAGAGGTGCATTGGCTGCACAATACCGCAAAAGAAACATACAGAATGGATAAAACGATAAAAATAGTATTTTTTTTAATCCTCCTTTTTCAGAATATAAGTTGCCAGAAAATGAAAGAAGAACAGTTGCCGGAATTTAACGTAGAAATAAGCAGTCCGAATAACAATATGATTGTAACGCCTGTGGAAGATAAAATCACCACTCTGGAAGGTGTTCCCGCAAGTCTGCCTTACGGAAGTTCGTCGGGAACGTGGGGGAATTCAGGGAAAGGCTGGACAGAACAGCAAGGAACTCCCGTCGGAATAGATGTCACATATTTTTCAAGATATGAAGATACTTTTTATCATCTGAAGGCAGATTTTCCGGTAGAAAAAATTAAAGATTATATGCAGCGTGCGTATGCGCAGCGCGAAGCTTCTTTTTACAATAAACCTCTGGAAGAATATAAAAATCTGGGAAGGAATGAAAAATACAGCAGCGCAGAAAATCCTTACAACAGTTTTACAACGCTTGTTTTTGGTTTTGCTCCAAAAGGAATGGTCGTAGTATGGCTGAGATTCCGAGCCGTTCAGATTGAGTTGGGAAAATTTCAGGCTGAAATGGTAAAAGATGATCAACAGCTTGAGCAGACGTTTTTCTCGAAACTTTCCGTAACGCGTGAGGAAATGAAAAAGAACAGATTTTTGGATGCGGAATCTAAAGAATGGGAAGACTATAGAAAAAAATACGATTGGAAACCGCAGATTACTTCAGAAAATCCGGCTTTTAAACTATTCGAATCCAATATCAGTTATTACAATGCCGAAGAGGAAGTTATTCTCCGTTCGTGGATCGACAAAATTCCTTCAAGAGAAAGAGCGGTTCCGAAAGAGCTGAATTTTACATGGGAAACAGCAAAAGGCGAACAGTTTATCGGTAGAGCTTACTTCAACTGGGAAAGGCTCAATAATGAGTTTGAAAAAGCAGGAAAAAACTTTCATCTGGATTTTAAAGTGACAAAAGACAACAGCAGTTTTGATATTTCCATCAACAATCAGCCCGTTAAAGCAGACAGCATAAGAATATTCAGGACAGACCGGGAATTCCACGATTCCTACCAATAAAATAATTATCAGTTCTCAGTTTAGTTTATAGAATTCCGGTGAAAGATTTTTCATCGGAATTCTTGTTTTAATTTCAATTTCTAACCGTTAATAAATAGTGAAAATATCTTAATTAAATCTTAATATTTCTCTTTTTAGTGTGTAAATTTTATATTATTTTAAATTAATTTGTTATTTAAATAATTGATTGATAGTAATTTGAATTTGGAAATATTTCTTTAATCGTAGAATTACTACATGAAGTCGTAGAATTACTACAAAAATTCAGATTCATATTCGATTCCTTTCGGGTTCAGAAAAGGTGTTCTATCTTTGGAATACCAAATCAACCAAATCAACCAAATCACAAAATATTAACGATTAAAATTTACGAATCATGGCAGCAAATTCAAGAGGAATTTTAAAATTCAACGGCGGCGAAGGACAAAAATTATTAAAGCTGAACTACAGTGTTTCAAGATCTACAGACGTTTCCGGAAGAGTAGCATCAGATCCTTCCAATGCACTGATTAAGGTTACAGTGGAAGCTACTGAAAAATCCGACATCCTAGAAAGCTTACTTAACGGAAAATACAAACCGACAACCGGCGAAATCACCTTCAACAAATCTCATGAAGAAGGAACTTTAATTACTCTGGGATGGGAAAACGGATATGTAATCCAGCATGAAGTGGATTTCGATGCAGTGGATGAAAACAGTATGCTCATCAGCTTTGTCATCAGCGCAGAAACCATCGACTACGGAAATTCCAAATACGAAGGTTTATGGCCGGGAGCTAAGTAATTCAAAACACAACAATCATCTTAGTAAAAATAAAATTGGTTACAGAATAGCATGGCTCAAAAGAGTAGCTATTCTGTTTTTTCTTTTTTACACTGAATTATTTCATCTTTTTCAATGAATTCTTTAAAAATAGAAGTTACATTGAAATTCGATAATAAAAATTTATTTGATGTAAGGTCGGATAAATTTTAGCATTTAAAACAAAACACATCAAATCACAAAATATCAGGCTATGTTTAAGGATGAAAATATGCCCAAAACGCCTTCTTCAACAGGAGAATCTTCAATGCTGATGAATGAGAATTTACAGCCGAATAAACCTGTTATAGTGGATGAAAAGTTCTGGTCTCAGCAACCGACTTCGAAAATACACAATGCAAAGGCAATTCCCGAAAGTCAGATTCAGGGAATCAACCGCGTGGTAAAGCTGGATATTGTTGTTGAGGGAAAAGCAGTAAAGCATTTTAAACACTTTCAGTTAAAACAAAGTGCGACAAGACATCATGAATTCAGTCTTTTATTAGCACACGATACATTGGGAAGCGCAGAAAATCATAATCTGGAAGCAGCTCAGAATTTTTTAGGCAAAAGAATTACCGTAGTTTTTAAATATAAAGACCTCGAAGACGGTCCGGAAAGAAGTTTTGTAGGAGTTATCACGGAAGTAGGATTCAGTCAGGAAAAAGGAAGTCTTGGAAATATAGTTCTTACAGGATGCAGTCCGACGGTTTTGCTGGATGCGGCTCCACATATTCAGAGTTTTGGCGGTGCGCTGGAAATCAGCCTGAACAGCATTGCCAATGAGGTGATTAAAGAAGGTTTCGGACAGGGAAAATTCGATTTTCGCGTAGATGCACAACACGGAAATGTTTCCTACAGCTCTCAGTATGAAGAAACCCACTACAATTATCTGGCAAGAATTGCGGAAGCCTATGGCGAACAGTTTTTTTATGACGGTGAAGTGCTGCATTTCGGAAAACTTCCTCCACAGGAAAAACCTGTAAAGCTTACCTACGGAAGCAGCGTGAATGATGTGAAGATCAAAATGAAAGCACAGCACGTAAATCCTACATTCTACGGCTACAACAGCAGTAAAAACGAAAAATTAACAACAGGGAATTCCAAAATCAGTCATACCTCAGATATTGCCAAAAGAGCGTATGAAATTTCAGAAAGAACGTTTACGACGCCATCTTTAAGAGTTGCTCCCATTAAAGCAGCCTCTTTTATGGATATTGATGCTTCACAGAAAGGAACCGCCGGAAGTAAAGCTTCCGATGTTTTCATTACTTCGGGTGAAACTACCATTCCTTTTCTTTATCCGGGTTGTATTGCCGATATTGAGATGAGAAAAACCGATACGAACGCGACCGCTTATTTCACCAAATTAATGATTATTGAAGTTAATCATGAAGTAGATGCAAGAGGATATTACACCGGAACTTTTGAAGCGATTGCTTCAGACACAGGATTTATTCCGCGTCCTGAATTTCAGTTGCCGAAGGCGGAACCCCAGTTTGCCAAAGTGATTTCCAACTCAGATCCGATGAATCAGGGAAGAGTAAGGGTACAATTCGACTGGCAAAACGGCGCAACTACTACAGAATACATCCGTGTAATGACTCCAGATGCGGGAAGCAGCGATAAAGTGAATAAAAACCGTGGTTTTATGGCAATTCCGGAAGTCGGGGATCAGGTGATCGTTAATTTTGTTCATCAGCATCCCGATCGACCTTTCGTGATGGGCGGAATGTTTCATGGTGCAATTGGTGCAGGTGGTGGAGCCGGAAATAATATTAAAAGCTTAAGCAGCCGAAGCGGAAATAAGCTTGAACTGGATGATGGAGCAGGTTCTGTTTTTCTTACCGATCAGGGTGGCGCGAATATGAAGTTTGACGGAGCAGGGAATGTAGTACACAATGCAAATAATGACAGCACCAAAACGGTTGGGAATAATAAAACGGATAAAATCGGAAACAACAAAAAACTGGAAATCGGCTGTGATCATATTGCAGATGTGGGAAATACTCATAAAGTAGAAGTAGGAAAAGGGAAGAGTGTTTTTACAATGGATAATACAGGAACTATTGATTTAACAGGAGTTAAACAGGTTAAATTAAAGGTTGGCAACAGCGAAATTATCATTACTTCTGATAAGATTTCTATTACAGGTGCTGAAGTGGATATCAAAGCGGGAGAAGCTACGGCAAATTTTAAAGGAAATACCAAAATAACCGGAGGACAGGTTGATATTAATTAACAGATGGAGTTTATAAAGTACGAAATTAAAAAGGGTGATACACTGGAATCTATTGCAGCGAAACAGGGCATTTCAGTAAAAGAGCTTGTCGATTTTCATAATTTATATTGTGGAACGACAAATTTTATTATTGGAAACACGCTGCCTATTCATCTTCAGACTCTATGGGTGGAAAAAAAGACGAAGGAGGAAATCAACAGGGCAATAGAAGACGTAAAATTTCCGCGAAAAACAAGATACAGATGCGAACAGTTCAACACCACCAAATTAGAGGACAGAATAACGTTTCACTGCAATACAAAAAAAGAATATGTGGTTGAAAAAGATGCTGCCAGTACAAAAGCGAAAGTCAGGCTTAAGGAATATTTATACAAAATAAATCCTGAAAATATGGCTCTTGCCATAGAAGCGGTAAAAGAACTGGAATTTGATAAAGAAAATGTCATTTTCGAATTGGAATCTGACAATACCATAAAACGTGTACAGAATTTCTCTGAAATTAAAGAAAAGTGGGAGCTTTTTAAACCCAGATTAAAATCCTCAGAATTTTACAGGCAGGTAGAAAAAATCAGCCCGAAAGCTGCTGAAGATATTATAAAAGGAGGTGGAGTGGAATTTGAAAGCGAAGCCAATCTGAGAAAAACATATGATAAGTCACTTCTCTATCACGTTCTTTTCAATGATTATGATGCCCGTAAAAAAAGCATACAGAATAGCACGCTAAAATTTATTTCCCAGATATTTGTAGATATTCATATTGAGCTGGAATTGCAGCATAGCATCATCAAGGAAGACGATTATTTTATAGAATTCAGAACGGTGGGAACACTTTTAAGGGATAAAATAGATTCTTCATTGCTGGAGCAGCAGTACAATAAGTTTTATAAACCTATTATTGAATATGGTTTCAGCGAATATAACTATGATTATCGGATCAGAAGGATGGTTGACAAAAAAACAGGAACCATCGTCAATGCTTCTGCCTTAATGAAAGAAGAAGTGAAAAATAATTATCAGTTGGTCACCCAGTTTGATTTAAAACAAATTGAATATTAAAAGTATCTTAGTTATGGCGGATAAAGTATTTACATTCAATAACGTTTTACCCTTTCATATTGTAAAAACTCTTTTGATAATTATACCTTGTTTAATGGCTTATGGTGCACTCTATTATTGGTTGTTTAAAGGAGTATTCAGACTCTCATTTGCCATGTTCTTTATTCTTTTTTATCTCGGAACCTGTTATCTTATACTCAAAGCAATGTCCTTAAAAGTGAAAATATGGTTTGATGAAAACTTTTTTTACCTGCAAAAAGGAAATCAGTCTCCTGAAAAGTATTCCAAAACAGAAATAGAAGGATTCTACGCTTATGATTATGAAACCAAAGCTCCGGCATTGCAGAGTTCAAAAATATACTTCAGATTCTGTCTGAAAAATAAGACAGATATTTATTTAAATGATGTTGAATACAGAAATAAATATGAAGAGAAAAAAGGAAATGAACTTAAGAAATTACTGAAAGCGGCTCAGAAAGAACTCCATTTTTCAAAAAAAGAAAAGAAAAGCCTTCAGAATATTTACTGGTATTCAAAGTAAAATGAGTTAAAGATAGTTAGTATAAAAGAAGTCCTTAGTCCAGACTTACCTGCAAATTGATGATGTTTAAATCAAATAAAATACAACATTATGAGTGCTTCATATATCCCGAAAGATGTTTATGCAGTCTGTACATTTCAGACGGATTCGGAACCCAGACAATTAATTCCCACAAGAGAAACGATCACGGTTTTCTATGGATCAGATACAACACGACCTTTATTAACGGTTGAAGACCGTAATATCAATAAAGAATTTCCATGTAAAAGCCCTAAAAATGCAATGTGGGGATTTCTTTGTTTTGGAGCCGGTCTTATTGTAGGAGCGCTTCTGGTGTTATCCGGTCCTGTAGGTTGGGCGGCACTGGCTGTAGGAGTAGGTGTTCTTGCTTGTGCAGGTGCAGCAGTGTACCATGCCACAAAAATAAACCATTTATGCACCGAATCTTTAGGAAAAGGAAACTGGAAGATTGAACATGAGAAAGTAACCTTTGATAGATCTAAGGCGATCACCCAGAATTCTATACTCGTTTGCGATACAGGAGGTTTGCTGAGTCCGATTTTTAGTTATGCCGTTGCTAAAAAATACGCACAGCAGATCGATAGCAATAACGGAAAAGAAATTTTTCTTAATGCAGCTGCATCTTTTTTCGGAGGAGCAGGAATTGTGATTGCCGCTGCTGAAATGGGAATTGCTAAAACACTGTTATGGATGGGTGTAACGATGGGTGTAATGAATGAATTAAGCTATTGGGAAAGAGAAGGTATCCGAAACAGTTCACTGGAAGATAACAGCCATTATCAGGATATGAATAAAGAAGCGGATGAAAACAGCAGAATTCCGGGTTATTTAAATGATGTACCGGAAAGCGTTACCGGCATTACTCCTTCAGATCTTGCAAGTCCCGATATTCTGGAGCTTAATGAAAAAGGGGGATTAGCAAGCAGAGACGGAAAAACGCCGGTTTTCTTTAACGGCAAATGGTATATTCAGGACTGGCAGAAGAATCTGATAGAAATAAAACAGGGAACAGCCTTATCCAAAGCCTTAACCGCTTTAGAAGGAATAGATTCCCGCGAAGTATGGAAAACCCCCGAAGGAAAAGCAATTGTAGAGAATATTCGTAACGGCAAATACTCAGAATCGCTGGTCGCAACAGCCAAAGACGGCTTAGGAAGAGTACGTCCCCGGAACCTGCCCAACTTAGCCAGAGAACTTCCCGCTATAAAAATGCAGAACATCAAAAATATAGGAAAACTCGGCGTAAAAGGAGGAGGATTTGTAGGATTCTTTTTTCCGTTTATTGCGACCTATTTTTCAGAAGATTCAAGAAAAATACTGGCTCTGGCAATGGCGGAAGACTTTGGCAAAGGCATCAATGTAGTGGCGGATGAAGCCTGAAATAAAAGACTTATCCGAGTTTCGTATAAATTCTCGTAACAATAATTCATGATAAAGATAATCTCGAAAACGTTAATAAATGTTATAAAAAATAAATGAGCTCAGAAATTTATTATCTTTAATATTCAATTAATTTTAATAAAAATAGTATGGAAGCCTACAATTTTGAGACTGCTATTAAGCCCTTTTTTTGGGTATCCTCAGAAAAAACATATTCAGTATGTTTAAACGCAGGAACGTACAAACCTGAAATTTTCGAATGGAGAAAAGACGAAGGTTTCGAAGGCAACGGTTACGACTGGACTTCACTGGCAAAAGTTTTTGTAGAAGAGAAAAAACCGA
>OGQD01000439.1_pt1 | contig 31936 bp, 37 predicted proteins | sample 1553091 | NCBI WGS metagenome assembly OGQD01 (sample SAMEA2580290, study PRJEB22360) | human gut metagenome | biome: human gut; feature: human-associated habitat; material: faeces | place: Denmark | collected 2008/2010
AAGAAAACGGCCGGCGCCAGCGACGGGTCTTCGCTCGCCGCGAACGCCGGCAGGATCGCCAGACCCGCGCCCTCCGCCACCGCCCGCTGCTGGGCGAGGATGCTGGTGCAGCGCAGCGCCATGTGCAGCGGCCGGCCGATCTCGTCGAGGTATTGGAGTTCCTTGCTGTACAGCAGGTCGTCGACATAGCCCACCAGCGCGTGCACGCGCAGGTCGTCGCGCGTGCGGATCGGCCCGCGTTCGGCCAGGTAGTCCTTCGAGGCGTAGAGCCGCAGCACGTAGTCGGTCAACCGGGTGATCAAGTAAGGACCGCGACCGGGCCGCTCCAGGGTGATCACGATGTCCGCCTCGTGACGTGACAGCTGTAGCGCACGCGGCACCGCCAGCAAATCGACGCCCAGGTGCGGGTGGCGCTGGTTCAGCTCCACCAGCTGCGAGGTCAGCAGCGTCGAACCGTAGCCCTCGGTGGCGCCGATGCGCACCTTGCCGGAGAGGTTGTCCTCGGTGCCGGCCAGGCGTTTCTCGATCACCTTGCAGGCGCTTTCCATCGCCTCGGCCTGGGGCAACAGACCATGTCCGGCTTCGGTCAGCCGATAGCCTGCGGGCTCGCGCACCAGCAATTGTGCGCCGATGCTTTTCTCCAGTGCCTGCAGGCGGCGGGCCACCGTGGTGTGGTCCACGCCCAGGCGCCGCGCCGCTACCGTGAGTTTGCCGGCACGAGAGAGTTCGAGGAAAAACCGCAGGTTGTCCCAGTCCATGTGCGCTCCTGTGTGCGCCCTCTATCTGCAAAAATGCAGACCATACTTGCACATCACCTCATTGAGCACATCAAAAATGCACTGTTAGGATCGGACCACACAAGAACAAAGCCTTCAGGCTGGGAGAACCACGATGACTGCACCTGCCGTCCCGACCGTCAAACTCTTCCTCGACGGCAAGCCCGTCGAGTCCACCACCGCCGAATGGCGCGACGTGATCAACCCCGCCACCCAGGAAGTCCTCGCCCGCGTGCCCTTCGCCACGCCCGAAGAAGTCGAGCGCGCGGTGGCCAGCGCCAAGGCCGCGTTCAAGACCTGGAAGAAGACCCCCATCGGCGCCCGCGCACGAATCTTCCTCAAGTACCAGCAACTGATCCGCGAGAACATGAAGGAACTGGCGGCCATCCTCACCGCCGAACAGGGCAAGACCCTACCCGACGCCGAAGGCGACGTGTTCCGCGGCCTGGAGGTGGTCGAGCACGCCTCGGCCATCGGCAACCTGCAACTGGGCGAGCTGGCCAACAACGTGGCCGGCGGTGTGGATACCTTCACGATCCTGCAGCCCATCGGCGTGTGCGCCGGCATCACCCCCTTCAACTTCCCGGCGATGATCCCGCTGTGGATGTTCCCGATGGCGATTGCCACCGGTAACACCTTCGTCCTCAAGCCCTCCGAACAGGACCCGATGGTGACCATGCGCCTGGTCGAACTGGCCCATGAGGCCGGCGTGCCGCCGGGTGTACTGAACGTCATCCATGGCGGCCCGGACGTGGTGAACGCCATCTGCGATCACCCGGACATCAAGGCCGTCTCCTTCGTTGGTTCGACCCGAGTCGGCACCCACGTCTACAACCGCGCCTCGCTGGCCGGCAAGCGCGTGCAGTGCATGATGGGCGCGAAGAACCACGCCGTGGTGCTGCCCGACGCCAATAAGGAACAGACGCTGAACGCCATTGCCGGCGCAGCTTTCGGCGCCGCCGGGCAACGCTGCATGGCAGTCTCGGTGGCGATCCTGGTGGGCGAAGCCAACGAATGGATTCCCGACCTGGTCGCCAAGGCCAGGACCCTGAAAGTGAGTGGCGGCACCGAGGCCGACACCGACGTCGGCCCGCTGGTTTCCTGCGCGGCGCTGGACCGCGTCAGCGGCCTGATCGAGCGCGGCACCCAGGAAGGCGCCACGTTGGAACTGGACGGCCGCAATCCGCAGGTCGTCGGCTACGGCAAGGGCAACTTCGTCGGCCCGACCGTGTTTTCCGGCGTTACCCCGCAGATGACCATCTACCGCGAGGAAATCTTCGGCCCGGTGCTTTGCGTCGTGTCGGTCAAGACCTTCGACGAGGCCATCGAGTTGATCAACGCCAACCCCAACGGCAACGGCACCGCGCTGTTCACCCGCTCCGGCGCTGCCGCACGGCACTTCAAGGAGGAAATCGACGTCGGCCAGGTGGGCATCAACGTGCCGATCCCGGTGCCGGTACCGCTGTTCTCCTTCACCGGCTCGCGCGGCTCCAAGCTCGGCGACCTCGGCCCATACGGCAAGCAGGTGGTGCAGTTCTACACCCAGACCAAGACCGTCACCGAACGCTGGTTCGACGAGAATGAGGTCGGTGGTGCGGTGAACACCACCATCAATCTGAAGTAAGACTGCCCGCCCGCCTGCCCCGAGCCGGCCCGGACTTCAGCAGGGATGCTGGTCCGGATTCGGCACCACGCGGGCGGGCACCCTTTCCGGCGCTCCGACCACGGAGCGCTTCCAGTACAAGAAGAAGAGGAAATCCCCATGCGCATCGGTTTCATCGGACTCGGCAACATGGGCGGGCCCATGGCCGCCAACCTGCTCAAGGCCGGCTTCGACCTGAGCGTCTTCGATCTTTCCGCCAAGGCCGTGGAGGCCGCCGTAGCCTTGGGCGCACGCGCGTTCGGCTCGCCAGCCGAAGTCGCTCGCGACGACGTCGAGGTGATCATCACCATGCTGCCGGCCGCCGCCCATGTGAAGCAGGTGTTCCTCGGCGACGATGGCCTGCTGGCCAACGTGCAATCCGGCGTGTTGCTGATCGATTCGTCCACCATCGACCCGCTGAACGCCCGCGAGGTCTCCGCCGCCGCCCTCGCCCACGGCAACCCCATGCTCGATGCGCCGGTTTCCGGCGGTACGGCTGGCGCCGCAGCGGGCACCCTGACCTTCATGGTCGGCGGCGAGCAGGCCGATTTCGAACGCGCGCGCCCGGTGCTGGCCGCCATGGGCAAGAACCTCGTGCACTGCGGCGGCGCCGGCAACGGCCAGGTGGCCAAGGTGGCGAACAACCTGCTGCTGGGTATCTCCATGATCGGCGTAGCGGAAGCCATGTCCCTGGGCGTGAAGCTGGGTATGGACGCCGAAGTGCTGGCCGGCATCATCAACACCTCCAGCGGCCGCTGCTGGGCCTCGGAGATCAACAACCCGCTCACCGGGGCCCCGGCGGCGCGCGGCTACAGCGGCGGCTTCGGCACCGACCTGATGCTCAAGGACCTGGGCCTGGCCAGCGAGGCCGCGCGACAGATCCGCCAGCCGGTGCTGCTTGGCGCATTGGCCCAGCAGCTGTTCCAGACCTTCAGCAACCAGGGCAACGGCCAGCTGGACTTCTCGGCGATCGTGAAGCTGTACCAACAGGGCTAGGTCCGCCAGGGCGTTCCGCTTTTCTGTAGGAGCGAGCTTGCTCGCGAACCTCTTCGCTACGAGGCCGGTTCGCGAGCAGGCTCGCCCCTACAAAGGTCCCACTCCGCGACACGTCGCCCAAGCCTTCATCTCGGCTATCATGCGCGCTCCGCCCCACCGGATGCCGCCGCATGATCCTCCGCCCGCAAACCCCGACACTCTGGGTCCTGCTGTTCTCGCTCAAGGGATCGATCATCCCGGCCATCTGGCGCAAGGTGCTCTACACCGTGCTGCTGAGTTCCCTGGTGGTAGCCACCCACGGCACGCTCTACCACTACAAGGTGATCATCACCTCTACGCCATTCACCCTCTGGGGGCTGACGCTGGCGATCTTCCTCGGCTTTCGCAACAACGTCGCCTACCAGCGCTTCTGGGAGGCGCGCACGCTCTGGGGCGAGCTGCTGATCGTGACGCGCAACCTGGCGCGGCAGACCCGGTCGCTGCTGCCCGACCTCGATGCCGATGGCCGCCGCCAGCTGTGCAAGCCGCTGATCGCTTTCGGCTACACCCTGCGCGACCAGCTGCGCGGCACCGAGCAAGGCGACGACGTGAAACGTGTGCTGGGCGACGCCGCCGCGGCATTCGCCCATCGCCGCAACCCGGCAAACGCCCTGCTGGCGGACCTTGGCCAGCGCTTCGCCGACCAGGGCCGCGCGGCGGGCGCCAGCGACATCACCCTGGCCGCCATCGACCAGCAGATGACCCGCCTGTCGTACGTGCTGGGCGGCTGCGAGCGGATCAGCAACACGCCGATTCCCTACCCCTACATCCTGATGCTGCACCGCATCGTGCACGTCTACTGCTTCCTGCTGCCTTTCTGCCTGGTGGACAGCATCGGCTGGTTCACTCCGCTGGCCGTCTGCGTGCTGGCCTACACCTTCTTCGGCCTGGATGCCCTGGGCGACCAGATTGCCGACCCGTTCGATACCCAACCCAACGATCTGCCGCTGGACGCCATGAGCCGCAACCTGGAAATCACCGTGCTGGAAATCCTCGGTGGAACCGACCTGCCCGAACCGCTGAAACCGGTGGATGGCCTGCTGCTCTGAGCCAGCCCTGAGGACCCGAGAATGAGTCACCTGAAAGACGTACCGCTGAACAAGGCCTACCTGCTGCTCAACCACGGCCCGAGCACCATCGTCACCTGCGAGCACCAGGGCACGGCCAACGTCATGGCCGCCGCCTGGGTCATGCCACTGGACTTCGACCCGCCCAAGCTGATGCTGGTGCTCGACCGCAACACCTGGTCACGTCATCTGGTGGAAGGCTCCGGCGCTTTCGTCATCCAACTGCCAACGCGCCAGCAGGCCGAGCTGACCCTGGCGGTGGGATCGAGCAACGGCGGCGAGGGCAACAAGTTCGAGCAACTGGACATTGGCGTTTCGCGTGCGAAGCAGGTCGACGCACCGGTGGTCGATGGCTGTGTCGCCTACCTGGAATGCAAGGTGATCAGCGAGCCGCACAACCAGGAGAAATACGACCTGTTCATCGCCGAGGTGGTCGCCGCCTACGCCGATGAGCGCGCCTTCTCCAACGGTCGCTGGCATTCCCCCAGCGACGGGTTGCCCCCCATCCATTACCAGGCCGGCGGCGCCTTCTTCGCCACTGGCGAGGCGTTCCAGGTCAGCCGGGGCTGACCGGCTGCCAGGCGGCCGGCGCCGAGCCCAGCTCGGAGGCCGGCAACTCCCAGAAGAGCGGCGAACCGGCGACCTGCAACGGCGGGCGCAGGCGGCGCGCATGGCCCCAGGGCGTGGCTTCGATGCCCGGCGCCAGATCGGCCGCGGTTTCCGCCCCCAGCTCCGCCTGGTTCGGCGGCGCGGCACCCGCCTCCAGCAGGAACTGCGCTGTCCGCGCCAGCGACAGCCGCCAACGGCTGCCCCGGCCGCTACGCCGGCGCTCGGCCAGCCCGCGCAAGGCGGCGGCAGCAATCAGGTAGCCGGTCGCGTGGTCGAGCGCCTGAACGGGCAAGGGTACGGGCTTTTCCTCGCCACGCCACACGCGCCCAGCTTCGGCAATGCCGCTGCTCATCTGCACCAGGCTGTCGAAGCCGCGTCTTTCGCACCATGGGCCGGACCAGCCATAGGCATTCAGGCTGACGTCCACCAGCCCCGGTGCGATGGTGCGGCGCACGTCGGCACCGAAACCCAGGCGTTCCAGGGCATCGGCCCGATAGCCGTGGACCAGAACGTCGGCGCTGGCGAGCAGCGTCTGGAAACGCTCGCGACCTGCCGGCTGGCGCAGGTCCAGCCGCGCGCACTGCTTGCCCAGGGTGACTTCCGGCACCACGCCGGGCTCATCCCAGTCCGGCGGATCGATGCGCAGTACCTCGGCACCGAAGCCGGCGAGGAATCGGGTGGCGACCGGGCCGGCCAGTACACGGGTCAGATCCAGCACCCGCAGGCCGGCCAGCGGGCGTTCGCGGTCGATCTCGATGTCCAGGGAGGGTCCGGACACCAGTTGGATACCGCGCAACACGAGAGGCTCGCGAGCCACGGCGATGCCTTGCGGGTGCTGTTTCCAGGCATCCCATGAGCGCATCTCGGCCGCGCAGCCGCCCTCCCTGACGATCGCCAGTTCCAGCTCGCCCGCCGCCCAACCGGCCACCGCGCTGGCGACCTGATCGCGCTGATTCTCGACGCCGAGGACCCGGAGTGCGGCGGCGCGGTGGTGCGGCGCATTGGTGTGCAGGCGAATCCAGCCGTCGCGTGTGCGGTAGTTACCGGCGATGGCATCCCAGAGGTCGGGCACTGTCCAGCCCTGAGGCCGCAAGGAGGTGGAGAACCAGAAGGAGGCCAAACGGCGGTCCACGACCATGGAGGTCGCCGTGCCACCTTCCGGCTCCAGCCACTCGCCCAGTGCCAGCCCGGCGCTGGCGATGCTGGCGGCGGCCAGCTCGGTGACGAAGAATGCCGAAGGCAGGGAGCCTTCGCTGCGAGGGGCCAGGTGGCTCAGGCGTTCGGCCTGGCCACCGAGGGCTGTCCAAAGTCGTTCCGCAAGAACCCGCTGCATCTCTATCTCCGCCTTTCCGTGGAGCTTCACCTTAGCTGCAGAGCGTCTGGCGGGCGAGCCGACCTTGGTCGGCAGGCAATAAAAAGCCCGCAATCAAGCGGGCTTTTCGATGGGGAGCTAATCCCTTAGCTGGTTTTCATCCTCTGCCCCTGGGTGTGAAAAAAACGTGAAGAGAGGGCCAGCCGAAACATTTTGTCGGAGATCGGATTTCTGGAAGCTGATGCTCAGCTCGAATAGTCCAGCGCGGTCCAGACGCGGCTGAGCCCATCGCTGATCCGGCAGCCCGAAAGGTCGTCCGCTTCGCCCTGCGGGGACAGCCGCACGGTGGAGTCGCCCTCGCCTTCGGTCAACCATTGCAGGCGCCCGCAGTTGGGCGTGTCGATCACGTAGCTGGCAGCGATCGCCGAGCGCTCCTTCGGCAGACGGATGGCATCGCGTACCGTGCCGCGCTCCTCGATGCGCTTGCCGTCAGCCACCAGAACGGCCCAGGCCTCCTTGCCCTCGATGATGAGGTAGGCGCCATTGGCGCGCGGGACATCCGCCTGGGGCTGGGCGCAACCCGCAAGCATCGCCAGACCGGCACAAAGCATCAGTTTCTGCAGCATCGCCATCGCTCCTGTTCGTCGAGCAATGCCCGCCAGGCCACTGGCGACGGGCACTTCAAGGTTTCTGTCAGACCGCGAGAGGGATACTAGGAGAAAATACTGTTCATGCATACAGTCTTTTGCGAAAATTTTTTAAACCTCGACGAAAGGCCATAGTCCATTGGCTACGTCGATCACCTCGAATCACAGGGCATGGGCCTGAAACCCATTGAGGAGCAAGCGATGGTGAGTATCCATCAGCTGAAGTACACCGTGAACCACATGGCCATCGAGGAAGTCAGCGAGGCCGTGGCGGAACTGCTGTTGGAGGGGTTGGTCACAGAGGGCAAGACGCCTTTCAGCCGTACCCACTTCAACCTGTGCTTCGCGGAAATCGAGGCCCTGATGCAGCGCGCCGGCTATCACCGCCCGCTGGATGTGGTGGGTTACCAGGGCCAGGCCTACGCCATGTTCGACCCCAGCCGCTGGGATGCCGTGGAGGTGCTGCGCTGGCTGAAGGAGTACGTCGAGGAATCGAAGGCGCTCAGCACTGCCTGAGTGCGCAGGCGTTTTCGCAGGTTGCGGTTGCGGGAGCAGCGACTTGCGAAGGCCTATCAGGCGCACTAATGTCCCATGCACTTTTCCCGCTTGCCGAATCAAGGACGATTCCATGAGCGCCTCTTCCGACGACAGCTGGCTCTGGGCCTACCGCAAACTCCGTAGCTGGGATGTGGGCCGGGTCAGCTCGGCGTTTCTCGCCACACTCTTCCATTGGCGCGGCGATACCGGGCTGTTCTACAGCCACGGCGGCCTGCGTAAATCCCGCCTGACGCGCGACGACCTGGTCGACTGACCCGGCTCACTGCTGCTGATAATTGCCGTTGCCTCGCGGATAGACCGCGCCATTGGGGTATTCGATGCTCTGTCGGATGCCGCCGCTGCCCTGGTCGATGATGACCGAGTTCGAACGCGTCTCGCCGTAGCCACTGGGCACCCGCACGCCACCATAGCTGTCATTGCGTTGCCAGCTGGACGAGCTGCCTACGCTACCGCTTGCCCCCGGGCTGACATAGATGCGCTGGATCACCGGCGGCGACTGCTGCCATTGCGTCTGGTTCTGATAGCGCGGCGTACTTTGCGATTGCGCCTCCTGCCCGGTGAACTTCTGCGCGAAGGCTGGCATCGCCAGTGCGAAGCAGGCGATGGCCGCCAAGGTTCTGCGCTCAATCATGATGATCATCCCGGATGACGGAAAGGTTCAGCTTACCAAGCCTTGTGCACCTCGAGCAGGCCGCGCAAACAGATAAATTTAATCTTTTTATATCAATGACTTGCAAGAATATATTGATATCAAATCTCTGATATATGCCCCGCAAGATGCACGACAGATGCGGCCGCCACCCGCAGCAGGGGAAAACTCATTAAAACATCGTAATAGCGCTTGTTCTTAAAGTAATTTATAAAAATTAATTTACTTTAAAATCATGATGTTACGAGTCATTTATGAAGCAAGTTGAAAATATTGGAAGCTCCATTGCCAAGCGTTCCCAGTCGCCATAAGCCCTGCGCACCACGTCGGGCGTTTCTCGTCACGCCACAGCCTTGCCATTCCATTGCCACGATTGGCAATTCTTTCTCAATCAGTAAGATGCAGCGACTTTCGTAAGGAATGCCTCATGTTCGGACGCTGCCTGGCCCTGCTGCTGATCCTCGCTGTTCCCACCGTTGCCTCTGCTGCCGCCCCGCGCACCTTCGAGGAAGCCAAGAAGGTCGGGCGCAAGCTGTACGCCCGCCAATCGGTGGAGTTCTATTGCGGCTGCCGCTACAACGGCACCAAGGTCGACCTGAAGAGCTGCGGCTACACCCCGCGCAAGAATGCCAACCGCGCCTCGCGCATCGAGTGGGAGCACATCGTTCCCGCCTGGGTGATCGGCCACCAGCGCCAATGCTGGCAGAGCGGCGGGCGCAAGAACTGCTCGCGCAATGACCGGGTGTACCAGAAGGTCGAGGCGGACCTGCACAACCTGGTGCCGAGCATCGGCGAAGTGAACGGCGACCGCGCCAACTACAGCTTCGGCTGGCTGCAGCAAAAGCCCTCGCAGTACGGCGCCTGCCCGATGGTGGTGGATTTCAAGGCACGCAAGGCCATGCCCCGCCCGCAGATTCGCGGCATGATCGCCCGCACCTACTTCTATATGAGCGACCGCTACGGCCTGAAGCTCTCCAACCAGGACCGCCAGCTGTTCACCGCCTGGAGCAAGCAGTACCCGGTGGAAGCCTGGGAGCGCCAGCGCAACCAGATGGTCGGCTGCGTAATGGGCTGGGGCAATCCCTACGTCGGCCCGATCGAGAACGATCGCTGTCCGGCGCCGAAAGTGGCCTGGCGCTGAAGCCTGGCGACAGCCGCAGATACCCGCAGTAGACTCCGACGGCCGTCCACCGTGACGAGCTCACCTTCATCTGTCTGGAGTACGCAGCATGTCCCTCTCGATCTACCAGGCTTCCGTTCCCGTCTTCATCCGCATGCTCGGCAATCTCTCGGCGATTCTCGCCAAGGCGGCCACCCATGCCGAAGCCAAGTCCATCGACCCTTCCGTCCTGATCAACGCCCGTCTCGCCCCGGACATGTTCGCCCTGGGGCGCCAGGTGCAGATAGCCTCCGACTCCGCCAAAGGCGCCGGCGCGCGCTTGGCCGGTGTCGAGGTGCCGAGCTTCGCCGATGACGAAACCACCTTCGCAGAGCTGCAAGCGCGCATCGCGAAGACCATCGACTTCCTCAAGTCCCTGAAGCCCGAGCAGTTCGAAGGCGCCGAAAACCGCACCATCGAGCTGAAGCTGCGTACTCGCGAAGTCAGCTTCAAGGGCTCGGACTTCCTGCTCGGGTTCGTCAACCCGAACTTCTATTTCCACATCACCACGGCCTACGACATCCTCCGCCACAATGGCGTGGAAGTCGGCAAGATGGACTATCTGGGCGGCGTCTGACCGCCCTGGGCGCCGGCATCCCGGCGCCTTTTCAGCCGCGCGGCAGAGGCAATGTGGTGGTGGACTTGATCTCCGAGAGCGCCACGATGGAGTTGATCTCCTGCACGCCCGGCACCTGGGACAGTCGCTCGAAGAAGAAGCGCTCGTAAGCCTCCACATCCTCCGTCACGATGCGCAGCATGAAGTCGACCGCGCCCATCAGGACGTGGCACTCCAGCACCTCGGGGAACTCCTGCATGGCCTGCGCAAAATCCGTCAGGTGATTGCGCCCATGGGCGTTGAGTTTCACCTGGGCGAATATCTGGGTGTTCAGGCCGATCTTCTTGCGATCCAGCAGAGTCACCTGCTTGCGGATCACACCCTCGTCCTTCAATCGCTGAATTCGGCGCCAGCACGGCGATTGCGACAGGCCGATGCGCTCAGCGATCTCGGCCGTCGAAAGCGTTGCCTCCTCCTGCAGTAACTCGAGGATCCTGCGGTCTTGGGCATCCAGCGATATGCGCATATACAAATCTCAAATATCAGCAAGAAAGACTTATTAATGCACAAATAAGTCACCCATTGCAGAAATCAGGCAAATAATTCCCCCGGCGCGCCCGCAGAATATTCTTCACCTCTCCTGCATCGGCCAGCCGCCATGACGCTCCCCGCACTCCAACTCGTCGAACTCCCCCCGCTCCCACAAGACCGCCCCGTCCCCACCGAAGTGGCCGCCGACGTGCGCTACCTGATTCGCGCCGAGATCGATGCCGACATTCTCTGTCGCCTGCTGAACCAGTTTGCACTGCAGGGCCACGTACCGGCCGAGGTGGAATCCTCCCGTCGGGAAGACTGGCTGGACATCGCCCTGCGCGTGAACACGCTGCCGCGCTATCGCGCCGAGGTGATCGCCCAGCGCATGCGCGGAATGGTCAGCGTGTGCTCGGTGGACCTGCATGTGCAGGGAGCAGAAACTGTCCTTTCAGCGACATAAGCTGACTTTCTGGCGTTAGCCGGCACATCCTCGCAGGCTTAGAGTGCGAACCTGACCTTCGTGGTCTTTCACACACAACAACGACGAGAGATGTGCCCATGGCTCGCCCACGCCTGCTCCCCGACAACTTCACCCTGGCGCTGATCGCCACCGTGACCGTTGCCAGCCTGCTGCCCTGCGAAGGCACCGCTGCCGTGATTTTCGGCTGGATCACCAACCTGGGCATCGCGCTGCTGTTCTTCCTTCACGGTGCCAAGTTGTCGCGCCAGGCGATCATCGCCGGCGCCACCCACTGGCGGCTGCACCTGCTGATATTCTCCTGCACCTTCATCCTCTTTCCCCTGCTCGGCCTGGCGCTCAAGCCCGCATTGTCGCCCCTGGTGACCCCGGACCTGTACCTGGGCATGCTGTATCTCTGCGCCCTGCCCGCCACCGTGCAATCGGCTATCGCCTTCACGTCGCTGGCACGGGGCAATATCCCGGCGGCTATCTGCAGCGCATCGGCCTCCAGCCTGCTGGGCGTCTTCGTCACGCCGCTGCTCGTGCAGTTGCTGATCGGCGCCCATGGCGATACCGGAATGTCGACGCTGGACGCCATCGGCAAGATCACCCTGCAACTGCTGGTGCCCTTCATTGCCGGCCAGCTGCTGCGCCCGTGGATCGGCGCCTGGGTGGAGCGGCACAAGCCGGTCCTGCGCTACGTGGACCAGGGATCGATTCTGCTGGTGGTCTACACCGCCTTCAGCGCCGCCGTCATTCAGGGCCTGTGGCACCAGGTTCCGCTTCCGGCGCTGGCCGGCCTGGTCGTGGCCTGCTGCGTGCTGCTGGCACTGGCGCTGGTCGCCACCAACCTGCTGGGGCGCTGGCTGGGCTTCTCCCTGGAAGACAGGATTACCATCATCTTCTGCGGCTCGAAGAAGAGCCTCGCCACCGGCGTGCCCATGGCCTCGGTGCTGTTCGCCAGCAGCACCGTCGGTGTGATCCTGCTGCCACTGATGCTGTTCCACCAGATCCAGCTGATGGTCTGCGCCGTGCTCGCCCAGCGCTACTCCCAGCGCCAGGAAGACGGCCACGCACCGCTGGAGCGCGCCAACTGACGGCGCCCCGCCGGCAAAAAAGCCGGTGCATCTGCACCGGCTTTTTCATTTCCGCCAGCGCCGTCAGGCACCGACCGGGGTACGCAGCGTCACGAACTCTTCCGCCGCGGTCGGGTGAATGCCGATGGTTTCATCGAACACCCGCTTGGTTGCTCCAGCCTTGAGCGCAATGGCGATGCCCTGGAGGATTTCTCCGGCTTCCGGGCCGACCATATGGCAACCCAGCACCTTATCGGTGTCGGCATCGACAATCAGCTTCATCAGGGTCCGTTCCTGGCACTCGGTGAGCGTCAGTTTCATCGGACGGAAACGGCTCTCGAACAGCTTCACCCGGTGTCCGGCGCTGCGCGCTTCATCTTCGGTCAGGCCGACCGTGCCGATGTTGGGCAGGCTGAATACAGCGGTGGGAATCAGCTTGTAGTCTACCGGGCGGTATTCCTCCGGGCGGAACAGCTTGCGCGCCAGCGCCATGCCTTCGGCCAGTGCCACGGGGGTCAACTGCACCCGGCCGATCACATCACCGATGGCATGGATCGACGGCTCGCTGGTGCAATAGGCCTCATCGACCTTGATGTAACCACGATCATCCAGCTCGACCGAGACATTCTCCAGGCCTAGGTTGTCCAGTTGCGGACGGCGGCCGGTTGCGTAGAACACGCAATCCGCCTCCAGCACGCGACCATCCTTGAGCGTCGCAGCCAGGCTGCCGTCGGCCTGCTTGTCGATGCGTGCGATGTCGCTGTTGAACTGCAGGTCCAGTCCCTTCTTCGTCAGCTCGTCGCGCAGGTGCTCGCGCACGCTGCGATCGAAGCCACGCAGGAACAAATCCTTGCGGTACAGCAGCGAAGTCTGCGCCCCCAAGCCGTGGAATATGCCGGCGAATTCCACGGCAATGTAACCGCCGCCGACCACCAGCACCCGACGCGGCAGTTCCTTGAGGAAGAAGGCCTCATTGGAAGAGATCGCGTGCTCCTTGCCGGGAATGTCCGGCACCTGCGGCCAGCCACCGGTGGCAATGAGGATGTGCTTGGCACGGAAACGCTGGCCGTCGACTTCCACGGTGTGCGCATCCTGCAGCCTGGCATGTCCCTCCAGCAGCGTGACGCCGCTGTTCACCAGCAGATTGCGGTAGATGCCATTGAGGCGATGGATCTCGCGATTCTTGTTGGCGATCAGTGTCGGCCAGTCGAACTTCGCTTCACCCAGGGTCCAGCCAAAGCCGGCAGCCTGCTCGAAGTCCTCATGGAAATGCGCCCCGTACACCAGCAGCTTCTTCGGCACGCAACCGACGTTGACGCAGGTACCGCCCAGGTAGCGGCTTTCCGCCACCGCCACCTTGGCGCCAAAGCCCGCGGCAAAGCGCGCAGCACGCACACCGCCGGAACCCGCACCGATGACGAACAGGTCGAAATCGAAAGACATCATGGATCTCCGCTTGGATATGACAGGCAGCATACCTCATGACGCCTGACCTATCCTGCCATCAGCCACTGCCAAAGGAGTATTCGCCATGCGCCCATCCCTGACCCACCTGGCCCTGCACGTACCTGATCTTGAGGCCTGCATAGCGTTCTACGAGCGCTTCTGCGGTATGCGCATCATCCACCAGCGCGAAGGCAAGGGGTCACGCATTGTCTGGATGGCGGAGCCCGGCAAGGAGCACCGCTTCATCTTCGTCATCATGCCAGGCGGGCAGGCGCGGCACCTGGCCAGCGATGATTACAGCCACTTCGGCTTCGCGGTGGACAGCCAGGAGGAAGTCGACCGTATCGCCAGGGATGCCCAGTCGGCCGGCTGCCTGATCTGGGCACCCCGGGCAGAGCCTTACCCGGTGGGTTATTACTGCGGACTGCGCGACCCGGCGGGCAACTACGTCGAGTTCAGTTATGGGCAGCCACTCGGGCCGGGATCGGAGGCCATGCCAATCCCGCGCTCGATGTGATGCCCGGCTGCACACACGAAAAAGCCACCCGAAGGTGGCTTTCTCAAAGAGCGGAAAGGTCCGGAATTACCAGGCCTTGCCAGTCTTGTAGAGGTGCTCGTAGCAGAAGTTGGTCGCCTCGATGTAACCCTCGGCGCTACCGCAGTCGAAGCGCTTGCCCTTGAATTTGTAGGCCAGTACGCAACCGTCCTGGGCCTGCTTCATCAGAGCGTCGGTGATCTGGATTTCACCGCCCTTGCCCGGCTCGGTCTGCTCGATCAGGTCGAAGATATCCGGAGTCAGGATGTAACGGCCGATGATCGCCAGGTTCGACGGGGCATCTTCGGGCTTGGGCTTCTCGACCATGGTGTTCACGCGGTAGATGTCGTCGCGGATCATCTCGCCGGCGATCACACCGTATTTGTTGGTCTCTTCCGGCGGCACTTCCTGGATTGCCACGATGGAGCAGCGGAACTGGTTGTACAGCTTGACCATCTGCTTGAGGACGCTGTCGCCTTCCAGGTTCAGGCACAGGTCGTCCGCCAGCACGACTGCGAAGGGCTCGTCGCCGATCAGCGGGCGACCGGTCAGGATCGCGTGGCCCAGGCCCTTCATTTCAACCTGGCGGGTGTAGGAGAAGGTGCACTCGTCGATCAGGCGACGAATACCGACCAGGTACTTTTCCTTGTCGGTGTTGCGAATCTGGTGCTCCAGCTCATAGGAGATGTCGAAGTGGTCTTCGAGCGAGCGCTTGCCACGGCCAGTGACGATACCGATTTCGCCGAGACCGGCTTCCAGCGCCTCTTCAACGGCATACTGGATCAGCGGCTTGTTCACCACCGGCAGCATTTCCTTGGGCATGGCCTTGGTGGCCGGGAGGAAGCGGGTACCGTAGCCGGCGGCCGGGAACAGACATTTCTTGATCATGGGAGTCCTTCGAGAGGGACAGGGGTGCGAGTTGCGCGCAGTCTAATCAGGCTGCGTCCGCCTTACAATGCCCCGGATTGCAAGCTGCACGACACTTCCGCGCACTTGAAACCGATGACACGCGCATCTGACCACCGGATTGCCAGTTTAGTTCTCGAACTTAATGGCAAATGGGCAGCATCCAGGTCCTGCCCGCCCCCTTTCTATGCTCTGGCTCCTTGCGCCACGTCGCTCCCGCAAAGCCGCTGCCGCACCACGCCCCAGATCGAAAGCTCATCTCCCTCCTCGACCTTCAAGGTGGGAAAGCCATCGCTCGCTGCCTGGAGAGCGAAACAGCCATCGATGATGGCGAGCCGGCGAATCAGCGCCTCACCGTTCAGTGCCGCCACCACGATCTCACCCGGCGCCGCCAATTCGGAACGGTCGACCAGCAACAGGTCGCTGTCGTGAATGCCCGCCTGCGTCATCTCTTCGCCACACGCACGGACTATGTAGGTATGCAGAAGCACTGCGGTGGCCGCAACGCCTGCGCCCGACTGCATCACATCTTGGACATCCAGAATGGCTTGTTGCATGACCTTTCTCCGAATACTGTATATACATACAGATATCAGATACCTGCCAGCCCGGCAAGCCATTGAATGGAACCTACGCAGAGATTGCCGCTCAACCGAAAGGACAGTAAGCCGTTGGCGGTGGACTACCCTTAGGGAGGGGTGAGGATATCAAGATGAATCCAGGCACGTTCGTCACACTCATGATTCTCGGCTGGGTCCTGCTGGCACTGGTCACGCTGTGGGCCATCCTGCGCGTACCCATGCGCCGCGCCCGCATGCAGAAGTTCAAGCACAAGGCAAAAACCGCTTCACCGAGGCGTCACCTCCTCCCGCACTAGAGTCACCATCGTGCAAAATGCCATTGTATTTGCGCCACACCTTGCAGGCTGCATGGAAAGCGAGACGCGGATTATTTTTAAATATTTGATTTTAAAGGATTTTTAATTTATCCGAGATTGGTACGCACCCTGCAATGAAAGGGATGAATCCACCCACACATTGCCGAGGACGACGCCATGCCAATCGACCGCCTGCCTGCCGCCCAATATCTCTGCCAGGTCTTTTCCGATTTCGAGGTGAGTTTCACCGCTCGACCGGACGGCAATCTGATCATGACGTTGAGCAAGGAAGCGGGTGAACACATCGCCTGTCGGGTGGTGCGACTGGAAGAACAACGCAACGAAGAGCTCCTAACTAGCCTGGTAGGTCGCATCCGCCGCGATCTGGCAACCGAATACGGCCCGCTGCAGGAGCAGGACGCCGATCACTTCAAGGAAGAAGTACCGCTGCAGAATTTTTATGAGGCCAGCGGCCCCCTGCGCCAGCGCCGCATCGTCAAGGCCGGCGCAAAACTGCGCTCGATGGCGCACATCGGCGCCTGAATCGCTGAAAATGAAAAACCCGGCCTAGGCCGGGTTTTTCATGTATGGCGCTCGCCTCGATTCAGACATGCAAACTGCAATGATTCGGGGAGATGGGAAATGGTGCCCGGAGCCGGACTCGAACCGGCACGCCCAAAGGGCGAGAGATTTTAAGTCTCCTGCGTCTACCGATTTCGCCATCCGGGCGGCAGCGCGTTGTAGCGTATCCAGGCATGCGCCCGGAAAGGGCTGGACTATATACAGCCCCAACTCATCTGCGCAAGTTGCCGAACCTGGCAACTCCCGCAGCGGGCAGTTAAAGAAAAAGCCCTGTAAATCTTCGATTTACAGGGCTTTTCTATTGGAGGCTGAGGTCGGAATCGAACCGGCGTTCACGGATTTGCAATCCGGTGCATAACCACTCTGCTACTCAGCCGTAACACGGATGACTCAAGGTGAATCATCGAAAATCTGGAGCGGGAAACGAGACTCGAACTCGCGACCCCGACCTTGGCAAGGTCGTGCTCTACCAACTGAGCTATTCCCGCGTTGTCGTGTTGACGGGCGCCATTCTAACGATTTGGAAATGCCTGTCAACTCCTTGATTCAAAAATACTTATTTCTCTTTTGGGGTAGTGTTCAGGTGCGGCCATGCAGCCAGAAGATAGTGCAGCATCGACCACAGGGTAAGGATGGCGGCAACAATGAGCAGCGCGTAACCCACCAGGACCCAGAAAGTCATCAACGGTGGATTGGCCAGGAGAATGACCAGCGCCAGCATCTGCGCCGCCGTTTTCCATTTGCCCAGGCTGGATACCGCTACGTGCGCCCTAGCCCCGATCTCTGCCATCCACTCGCGCAGCGCGGAAACGACGATCTCGCGACCGATGATGATAACGGCCGGCAGGGTCAGCCACAGATTCGCGTGTTCCTCCACCAACAGCACTAGCGCGGTAGCGACCATCAGCTTGTCTGCCACCGGATCGAGGAAGGCACCGAAGGGCGTGCTCTGCCCCAGCCGTCGCGCCAGGTAGCCGTCCAGCCAGTCGGTGGCGGCAGCAAGGGCAAAGACGGCACTGGCGGCCAGATGGCTGGCCGGGAACGGAAGATAGAACAGCAGGATGAAGATCGGGATGAGCAGAACGCGAAGCAGTGTGAGCAGGTTCGGGATATTCATCGGGTCGGAAGGTCTGCGAGTTGAGCCGGCATTCTACTCGCTGTGCAGTGCTGCATAAATCTGCTCTGCCAGCTTTTTGCTGATGCCGGGGGCTTTGGCAATTTCATCGATACTGGCTCTGCCCAATTCCTGCAACCCGCCGAAATGCTTGAGCAGATCGCGCCGGCGCTTGGGCCCGACGCCAGCGACGTCTTCTAATGTGGAGGTGCGTCGCGCCTTGCCCCGCCGTGCACGGTGACCGGTGATGGCAAAGCGGTGCGCTTCGTCGCGGATCTGCTGGATCAGGTGCAACGCCGGTGAGTCAGCGGGCAAGGTGAATTCGTGCTCGGCATCATTGAGGTAAAGGGTTTCCAGACCAGGCTTGCGAGTGACGCCCTTGGCGACCCCTAGCAGCGTCAGGCCGACTACCGCCAGTTCCTGAAGCACCTCCTGAGCCATCGCCAGTTGCCCCTTGCCGCCGTCCACCAGAAGGATATCGGGCATCTTGCCCTCGCCTTCCTTCAATCGGCTGAAGCGGCGGGTCAGCGCCTGGTGCATGGCGGCGTAATCATCGCCGCCAGTGATGCCCTCGATATTGAAGCGGCGATAGTCCGACTTCAGTGCGCCTTCGGGGCCAAAGACCACACAGGACGCCACCGTCGCCTCGCCACTGGAATGGCTGATATCGAAACACTCGAGCCGCTGCGGTGGCTCGGGGAGGTCCAGCGCCTCTCCCAGCGCATCGAAGCGCGCCGCCATGTGCTGTCGATTGGCGAGGCGTGCCGCCAGCGCCTGCTCGGCGTTGGTCACGGCAAGCTGCTGCCAGCGGGCGCGGGTAGCACGCACGCGGTGACTGATTTCCAGCAGCCGCCCACGTGATGCCTCGATGGCGGAAGCCAGGATGGGGAAGTCTTCGTGCACGGCATTGACGATCAGCTCGTTCGGCAGATCGCGCTCGTGATGACTGAGGTAGTACTGCCCAAGGAAGGCCAGCAGGACATCGCCCACCTCCTCCTCGATCGCCACCTGCGGGAAGAAGTTCTTGCTTCCCAGCACTCGACCGCCCCGCACGCTGATCAGGTGTACGCATGCGCCACCCGGCGTAACGATGGCCGCCACCACATCGACGTTACCAGTGCCGAACTCCATGCTCTGCTGGTCCTGCACGCGGCGCAGGATCTGCACCTGATCGCGCAGCTCCGCCGCCTTTTCAAAGTCCAGGCGCATCGCCGCCGCTTCCATGTTGGTGGAGAGCTCCTCGGCCAGCACATTGCTGCGCCCTTCGAGAAACATGATCGAGTGGCGTACGTCTTCGGCGTACTCCTCCTCGCTCACCAGTCCGACACAGGGCGCCTTGCAGCGCTTGATCTGATACTGCAGACACGGGCGCGTGCGGTTGCGGTAGTAGCTGTCCTCACACTGGCGCACGAAGAAGGCCTTCTGCAGCAACGCCAGGCTTTCGCGAATGGCGCCAGCGCTCGGATAAGGCCCGAAGTACCGTCCTTTGGCCTTCTTCGCGCCGCGGTGAATGGTCAGACGCGGATACTGATCCTCGCTCGACAGGAAGACGTACGGATACGATTTATCGTCGCGCAGCAGAATGTTGTAGGGCGGCCGCCATTCCTTGATCAGCGTCTGCTCAAGCAGCAGCGCCTCGGTTTCGTTGGCGGTGATGGTGGTCTCGACCTGGGCGATCTTCGCCACCAGGGCGGCCGTCTTTGGCGCCAGGCCAGTCTTGCGGAAGTAGCTGGAGAGACGCTTCTTGAGGTCCTTCGCCTTGCCGACGTAGAGCAACTTTGCGTCGACGTCGAACATGCGATAAACGCCCGGCCGCCCGCTGCAGGTGGCAAGGAAAGCCGCCGAATCGAACGGTTGCACCATGATCAGTTACTGGCGTCGACCATGCCGTGCCGGACAGCCAGCAACGCCAGTTCGACGTCACTGGTGATCGAGAGCTTCTCGAAGATGCGGTAGCGGTAGGTATTCACAGTCTTGGGCGAGAGGCACAGCTTGTCCGAGATGCTCTGCACCTTGTGACAGTTGGCGATCATCAGCGCGATCTGGATTTCACGCTCGGACAGGGTATCGAATGGCGATGCGTTCCTTTCCGGCTCGAAGGACTTCAGCGCGAGGTTCTGGGCGATCTGCGGGCTGATGTAGCGCTGACCGGCAAAAACCTGGCGTATCGCCTGGACCATCTCATCCAGCGCTGCACCCTTGGTGAGATATCCCGCAGCACCAGCCTGCATCAGACGGGTCGGGAACGGGTCTTCCTCGCATACCGTCACCACCACGACGCGTACGTCGGGCTGGCTGCGCAACAGCTTACGGGTGGCTTCGAGACCGCCGATGCCGGGCATCTTCACATCCATCAGGACGACGTCAGGCTTGAGTTCGCGAGCGAGCTGCAGCCCACGCTCACCGGAGTCGGCCTGCCCAACGACCTGCAGGCCATCGATATCAGCCAGCATGCGGGTAATTCCGGTGCGCACCAGATCGTGATCATCGACCACCAGCACCTTAATCACGCAGCACCCCTTGAGCAGAATGGAATGGTGAGACCCGAAAAGGGACTTCGAACAATTGCCGAACCTTAACAGAAAGCAGCCTTACGACCTAGCTTGGAAGCGGTTCGCCAAAATGCAAGCGCCAGAGATACGTGGCGCAGGAGGGGTAAATGCTGACAGATGCTTGACGAAGCGTCTAGGACGGCCGTACCGGTAACCTATTGCGCTGTAAGAAGCTGGAGCCATCGCCGGAGTTTTCCATCTGATAGACGCTATCGGCTCGACATCCATCGCACGGGATTGCCACGCCATATCGGCAACCGACGGATGCCCCATACCGTCACCGCGCTCATGCGGCTCAGGCCTCGACAGCATCCAGCAGGGCCCAGGGCTTGTAGCCTGCGGCGCGCGCGGCTTTCTCCGCCTCCAGGATGGCCTCGGTACGGCTCAGCGAACGTGAGCGGTGCTCGAAGCGAAATGCGGGCCCGCTTGCGCCTCGCACACTGAGAACAATCAGGTAACCCCTCATGGGGTTGCTGACTTCCCGAGTGGTTTTCACTTTCTTCGGAGCTACACCCAGCGCTTCGCGCATCTGCCGCTCGAGATCTTCGACTTGGTTCATTCAGGGTTTTCCGAGAAGAGGAACTTTAAGTTTAACTGAGACAATCATCGCCCTACAGAAACATCTACCGGGATGACTGACTTTTCCGACGCTGTTTAACTTGTGCGATGTGTATTCGGAGGTCGAACCCTTAAAGCAACCCACCGCAGAAACGCAAAAGCCCCGCATTGCGGGGCTTTCAACGTTGTAATAGTGGCGGAAGCGTAGAGATTCGAACTCTAGGACAGTTGCCCGTCGACGGTTTTCAAGACCGTTGCCTTAAACCACTCGGCCACGCTTCCACATGAGCGGGCCGCAATATTACCGGATCGCAACACACTGTCAAACTCTGATGATTCAGCGCGCTTTTCCCTCTGTTATGATAAGCATCACTACGGTCATGGATCCGTATCCCGCTTAACAGGAGTGTCACGACATGCAAGAACGGCAATATCTCGACTCCACAGCCGTGGAGCAGAAAGAGGTCAGCGGCGTCCTGCGCAATACCTACGGCCTGCTGGCCCTGACCCTGGCCTTCAGTGGCCTGGTCGCCTTCGCCTCGCAACAGATGCGCCTGCCGTACCCGAGCTTCTTCGTGGTACTGCTCGGCTTCTATGGCCTGTTCTTCCTCACCGTGAAGCTGCGCAACAGCGCCTGGGGCCTGGTCAGCACCTTTGCCCTGACCGGCTTCATGGGCTACACCCTCGGCCCGATCCTGAACATGTACCTGGGCATGGCCAATGGCGCGAGCATCATTTCCTCCGCCTTCTTCATGACCGCCCTGGTGTTCTTCGGCCTGTCCGCCTACGTGCTGACCACCCGCAAGGACATGAGCTTCCTGTCCGGCTTCATCACCGCAGGCTTCTTCGTCCTGCTGGGCGCCGTGCTGGTCTCGCTGTTCTTCCAGATCAGCGGCCTGCAACTGGCCATCAGCGCCGGCTTCGTGCTGTTCTCCTCGGCGATGATCCTGTTCCAGACCAGCGCGATCATCCACGGTGGCGAGCGCAACTACATCATGGCGACCATCAGCCTGTATGTGTCGATCTACAACCTGTTCATCAGCCTGCTGCAGATCTTCGGCATCATGGGCAGCGACGACTGATCAACACAGCGCCACGGAAAAAGCCCGTTTCGACGGGCTTTTTTCATGTCAGGCGCGGCAAAAAAAGGCGCAGCGCCGTATCATCCTGCGAAAATTCGCCGCCAAGGCCAGCTCCATGAAGTTCGTCATCGCCCTCTTCTCCCCGCCGCACTCGCCAGCCGCCCGGCGCGCCCTGCGCTTCGCCGAAGCTGCGCTGGCCGGCGGCCACGAAATCTCCCGACTGTTCTTCTATCAGGACGGAGTGCACAGTGCCGCGGCCAACACCGTGGCCAGCCAGGATGAACTGGATGTTGCGGCGGCCTGGACGCGCTTCGTTGCCGACAACCAGCTCGACGGCGTTGTCTGCATCGCCGCAGCGCTGCGCCGCGGCGTGCTGAATAGCGAGGAAGCCAGCCGCTACTCCCGTCCCGCCGCCAACCTGCAGGCACCCTGGGATCTTTCCGGCCTCGGCCAGTTGCATGAAGCGGCGCAACAGGCGGACCGCCTGATCTGCTTTGGAGGCAACTGATGGCCAAGTCCCTGCTGATCATCAGCCGCCAGGCTCCCTGGGCCGGCCCCGCTGCCCGCGAGGCGCTGGATATCGCTCTGGCCGGCGGCGCGTTCGACCTGCCGATCTCAATGCTCTTCCTTGATGACGGCGTGTTCCAGCTGGCACCCGACCAGCGCCCTGCCGGTATTGAGCAAAAAGACCTGCAAGCCAATCTGCAGGCCTTGCCGCTTTTTGGCGTCGAGGATCTCTATGCCAGCGCGCACAGCCTGACCGAGCGCGGCCTGGACGCCAGCAGCCTCACGCTGGCCACACAGGTGCTGGAAGACAACGCCCTTCGCGGCCTGCTGCAAACCCACGACCAGGTGATCACGATCTGATGGCTACCCTCCACCTGCTCTCGCACTCCCCCTTCAATGACAGTCGGCTCGACAGCTGCCTGCGCCTGCTGGGCGCCGATGACGGCATCATGCTGACCGGGGACGCGGTATACGCGCTCCGCACAGGTACGCAGCCGGCGCAGGCGCTAGAGCAATTGCCGGCAAGCAACTCCCTGTTTGCGCTGCAGGAAGACCTGCAAGCGCGCGGGCTCGACGCCCTCGCCTCCCGAGTCGACAGCGTGGACTACCCCGGCTTCGTCGAACTCTGCACCCGCTTCGACAAGGTGAACGCCTGGCTATGAGTATCTTATTGGTCAATGGCCAAGCCCTGCCGCTGGATAAGGACGGCTACCTCGCCGACCTGAACGACTGGAGCGACGCCGCCGCCGAAGCCCTGGCCCACAACGAAGACATCCACCTGACCCCCGAGCATTGGGAAATCCTCCTGTTGCTGCGCGAGTTCTACGGCGAGTTCCAGCTCTCGCCGGCCAACCGCCCGCTGATCAAATACGTAGCCCAGAAGCTGGGCGCGGAAAAGGGCAGCAGCCTGCACCTCAACCTCCTGTTCAAGGGCACCCCGGCCAAGCTTGCCGCCAAGCTCGCCGGCCTGCCGAAGCCGACCAATTGCCTATGACCGCCGCCCCGCTCGTCCTGCAGACACCCGCCGAACACCCCTTCGCCCAGTTCGTCCGCATCCTCGGCAAAGGCAAGCGCGGTGCACGCGGCCTGACCCGCGAGGAGGCCCGCGAAGCGCTGGGCTTCATTCTCGACGACAAGGTCGAAGAGGCGCAGCTGGGCGCCTTCCTGATGCTGCTGCGGCACAAGGAAGAGAGCGCCGAGGAACTGGCTGGCTTCACCGAAGCGGTGCGCGAGCGCCTGCAAACTCCGAAGATCGCCGTGGACCTGGACTGGCCCAGCTACGCCGGCAAGAAGCGCCACCTGCCCTGGTACCTGCTGGCAGCGAAATGCCTGGGCGGCAGCGGCACCCGCATCCTGTTGCATGGCGCCGGCGCCCATACCGCGGGCCGCCTCTACACCGAACAACTGCTGGAGCCGTTGGGCCTGCCGCTGTGCCGCGATTGGGCCTCGGTCAGTCAGGCGCTGGATGCCCAGGGTGTCGCCTTCGCCCCGCTGGTGGACTGGATGCCGCGACTGCAGCGAATGATCGACTTGCGCAATACCCTCGGCCTGCGCTCACCCATTCATTCCTCGGTGCGCCTGATCAACCCGCTGGGCGCTACCTGCGTGCTGCAAAGCATCTTCCATCCCGGCTACCAGGCCGTACACCGCGAAGGCAGCCGGCTGCTGGGCGACTACGCCATCGTCATCAAAGGCGAAGGCGGCGAGATCTAAGTGAACCCGGACGCCTCTTCGCACCTGTACGGCTGCCGCGATGGCAATGACTGGGACGAAGAATGGCCCGCGCTTTCACCGCTGCGTCACGTCAAGCCGGAAAGCCTCGACCCGGAGCATCTGGCCGCGGTCTGGCGCGGCGACGCAGAGGACGTCTACGGCGAGCTGGCCGTCCGCGCAACAATGGCCCTGGCCTTGCGCGCGCTCGGGCTGCAGCGAGACGAAGCCTTCGCAGAGGCCGATAAACGCTGGACTGAGCGCAACAGATCGATTTAGTCGATAGCTGGAATCCTGTTTTTGCGCTAAACAATCGAGCCAGAGCCGATAGACTGGTCCCATCTTCCCGCTTTCTGGAGCACTCAAGATGGGACAGTTGATTGATGGCCGCTGGCAAGATCAGTGGTATGACACCAGCAAGGACGGCCGCTTCCAGCGCGAAAATGCGCAGCGCCGCAATTGGGTCACCGCCGACGGTCAGCCCGGCCCCACCGGCGAAGGCGGCTTCCGCGCCGAGGCCGGCCGCTATCACCTCTACGTATCCCTGGCCTGCCCGTGGGCTCACCGCACGCTGATCTACCGCCAGCTCAAGGGCCTCGAATCGTTGATCGACGTGTCGGTTGTCAGTTGGCTGATGCTGGAAAACGGCTGGACCTTCGACAAGGCGCTCGGCTCCACCGGCGACAAACTCGAAGGCCTCGACTTCCTCCATCAACGCTATACCCGGGACGACCCGCACTACACCGGCCGTGTCACCGTACCAGTGCTGTGGGACAAGCATGAGCAGCGCATCGTCAGCAACGAATCGGCGGAGATCATCCGCATGTTCAACACCGCTTTCGACGGCATCACCGGCAACAAACTGGACCTCTACCCGGAGCCGCTGCGCGCGCAGATCGATGAGCTGAACGAGCGTATCTACCCGGCCGTGAACAACGGTGTTTACCGTGCGGGCTTCGCGACGACGCAGGACGCCTACGAAGAAGCCTTCAAGACATTGTTCAATGAACTGGACTGGCTGGAAGAGCGCCTGGGCGAGCAGCGCTACCTGGCGGGCGAATACCTGACCGAAGCCGATGTGCGCCTGTTCACTACGCTGATCCGCTTCGACGCTGTCTACCACGGCCACTTCAAGTGCAACCTGCGGCGCCTGGCGGACTATCCGAACCTGTCCGGCTGGCTGCGCGAGTTGTATCAACTGGACGGCGTTGCCGGTACGGTGGATTTCCAGCACATCAAGCACCACTACTACGGCAGCCATCGCACCATCAACCCGACCGGCATCGTGCCTCTGGGGCCGCAGCAGGACTTCACCAGTCCGCACGGGCGCGAGCATCTGGCGGGCAAGGGTATTTTCCATAGGGGCTGAGTCAGCCGCGGGAGCGGAATTCGCCATCAGACCTGTGGGAGCGAGCTTGATCACGGACCCAGCGCAAGCCATCAGCGTCAAGCGGCTCGCGAGCAAGCCCGCTCCTACAAGGTCAAGAGCGGATCAGATCGGTTTTTCGATACCGTCGTAGACCTTCTGCAGCGCGCCCAGGCGCTCCTGGTAACGCTGCTTCAGGCAGGCCTTGTTGGCGCCGCAGGCGCGGCGCTGCTCCAGCCAAGCTAGTTGGGAGTCACCCAGGTTGCCGCGCATGCCCATCGCAAACAGGCCGCGCAACAGGCGGTAGGTGGTTGCCACCTGCACGTCCATTTCGGACAGTTGGCGGTCCGCGCAGATGGCTTTCTCGTCGGCCTGCCTGGCCTTCTTGCAATCGAAGCTGGCCGCTGAGGCCGGCGCGGTGAACCCCATGGCACAGCACACGGCGCCCAGGATCACCACATAAGGGGCTTTCACTGCTGCCCCTCGAACCACGCCAGCTTTTCGCGCAGCTGCACCACTTCCCCGACGATCACCAGTGTCGGCGCATGCACTTCGTGCTCGGCGACCAGCTCCGGCAGATTCGCCAGGGTGCCGGTGAACACGCGCTGATGCACCGTGGTGCCCTGCTGCACCAGGGCGGCAGGCGTGTCGGCGGAGCGGCCGTGACGCACCAGTTGCTCGCAGATGACCGGCAAGCCGACGAGGCCCATGTAGAACACCAGGGTCTGGCCCGGAGCGACCAGGTCGTTCCAGGGCAGATCGGTGGTGCCGTCCTTCAAGTGCCCGGTCACGAAGCGCACGGATTGTGCGTAATCACGGTGTGTCAGCGGAATACCGGCATAAGCCGCGCAGCCGCTTGCCGCGGTAATGCCCGGCACCACCTGGAACGGGATTCCGTTGGCCGCCAGTTCGTCGATTTCCTCGCCGCCACGGCCGAAGATGAACGGATCACCGCCCTTCAGGCGCAGCACGCGCTTCCCTTGCTGGGCGAGCTCGACCAATTGGCGGTTGATCTCATCCTGCGGCACGGCGTGGTCCGCGCGGCGCTTGCCGACATACAGGCGGTCCGCATCGCGGCGGCACAGCTCGAGGATGGCCGGCGCAACGAGGCGGTCATAGAGCACCACATCGGCCTGCTGCATCAGGCGCAGAGCGCGGAAGGTCAGCAGGTCCGGATCACCGGGGCCGGCGCCGACCAGATAGACCTCGCCACGGGATTCGGGCTGCGGCGCTTCCAGCTTATCCGCCAGCAAGCGCTCCGCTTCGTTCGGCTGGCCGGCGAGCATGCGCTCGGCGACCGGGCCCTGGAACACCTCTTCCCAGAACTTGCGGCGCTGCTGCAGGTCCGGCAGGCGCTGCTTCACGCGCTCGCGGAAGCGGCTGGCCAGGCCGGCCAGCTGGCCATAGGTGGCGGGAATCCAGGTTTCCAGCTTGGCGCGCAGCAGGCGCGCCAGCACCGGCGCGTCGCCACCGCTGGACACGGCCACCACCAGCGGCGAACGGTCGACGATGGCGGGGAAGATCACGCTGCACAGGGCCGGTGCGTCGACCACGTTGACCGGTACGCCGCGCTCGTTGGCATCTCGGGACACCTGGGCATTGAGCGGCTCGTCATCCGTGGCAGCAATGACCAGTACGCAATCCTGCAGGTCGCCTTCGGCGTAGGGGCGCAGGAGCAATTCGCCCGCGCCCTCCTCGACCAACTCTCGCAGCTCGGAGTGCACCTCCGGCGCCACCACACGCAGCACCGCGCCGGCGTCATTCAGCAGGCGCGCCTTGCGCAGTGCGACATCACCGCCGCCGACCAGTAGCGCGCGACGTCCGCGCAGGATGTGGAACAGCGGCAGGAAGTCCATCTCAGCCGATTACCTCGATGCCCGCCATGTAAGGCTTGAGCACTTCCGGCACGCGAATCGAACCGTCGGCCTGCTGGTAGTTCTCCAGCACGGCGACCAGGGTGCGGCCCACGGCCAGTCCGGAGCCGTTGAGGGTATGCACCAGCTCGGGCTTGCCGGTTTCCGGGTTACGGTAGCGCGCCTGCATGCGACGGGCCTGGAAGTCGCCACAGTTGGAGCAGGAGGAAATCTCGCGGTACTTGTCCTGACTCGGCACCCAGACTTCCAGATCGTAGGTCTTGGCGGCGCCGAAGCCCATGTCGCCAGTGCACAGCGCCAGGGCGCGGTACGGCAGCTCCAGTGCCTGGAGAACTTTCTCGGCATTGCCGACCAGGCTTTCCAGGGCTTCCCAGGACTTCGACGGCTCGACGATCTGCACCATCTCGACCTTGTCGAACTGGTGCTGGCGGATCATGCCGCGGGTATCACGGCCCGACGCGCCGGCTTCGCTGCGGAAACACGGGGTGTGGGCGACGAACTTCAGCGGCAGCTCCTTCGCGTCGAGGATCTGGCCGGCCACGATGTTGGTCAGCGAGACTTCGGCAGTCGGGATCAGGTACAGATCGGCCTCGTCTTCACGCTGGATCTTGAACAGGTCTTCTTCGAACTTCGGCAGTTGGCCGGTACCCTGCAGCGCCGGAGCCTGTACCAGGTACGGGGTATAGGCCTCTTCGTAGCCGTGTTCGCGGGTGTGCAGGTCGAGCATGAACTGCGCCAGTGCGCGGTGCAGGCGGGCGATCGGGCCGCGCATCAGGGCGAAGCGGGCGCCGGACAGGCGCGCGGCGGTCTCGAAGTCCAGCCAGCCGTGCTGCTCACCCAGGGCGACGTGGTCCTTGATCTCGAAGTCGAAGGTGCGCGGGGTGCCCCAGCGACGGACTTCGACGTTCTCTTCTTCATCGGCACCGACCGGCACGGATTCGTGCGGCAGGTTCGGAATGTTCAGCAGCAGGCTGTCCAGCTCGGCCTGGATGGCATCCAGCTCGCGCTTGCCCGACTCCAGTTCCTCGGCCATGCGATTGACTTCGGCCTTCAGCGGCGCGACGTCCTCGCCATTCTTCATGGCCTGGCCGATGGCCTTGGAGCGCGAGTTGCGCTCGGCCTGCAGGGTCTCGGTGCGGGTCTGCACGGCCTTGCGCTGGCTCTCCAGCGCTTCGATGCGCGCCACGTCCAGGGTAAAGCCACGGGTGGCCAGGCGTTCGGCCACTTCCTGCGGCTGGGTACGAACCAGTTTGGAATCGAGCATGGTGTCTTCTCGTGTCTAGTGTCAGGCGGCGCTCAAGGGCGCCACTTCAGGATTTTCTGCGACGGCGGGAACTGGCCTTGTCGAGGCTGGCCAGGTGGCGCAGCTTTTCGCCGATCTTCAGTTCGAGCCCGCGCGGCACGGGTTGGTAATACTGGCGCGGTTCCATGGACTCGGGGAAGTAGTCTTCTCCGGCCGCATAGGCATCCGGCTCATCATGGGCATAGCGATACTCGTCGCCATAACCCAGGTTCTTCATCAGCTTGGTCGGCGCGTTGCGCAAATGCAGCGGCACTTCCAGCGAACCGCTCTCCGCCACGTCACGGCGCGCCGTGTTGTAAGCGTTGTAGACGGCATTGCTCTTCGGCGCACAAGCCAGGTAAACGATAGCCTGTGCAATCGCCAGCTCGCCCTCCGGGCTGCCGAGGCGCTCCTGCACGTCCCAGGCGTGAAGGCACAGGGTCAGCGCGCGCGGATCGGCATTGCCGATGTCCTCGCTGGCCATGCGCACCACTCGGCGGGCGATGTACAGCGGATCGCAGCCACCATCGAGCATGCGCGAATACCAGTACAGCGCGCCATCGGGGCTGGAACCACGCACTGACTTGTGCAGCGCGCTGATCTGGTCGTAGAAGGCCTCGCCGCCCTTGTCGAAGCGCCGGCGTGAGTCGCCCAGCAGGTTCTGCAGCAGCTCGGCGCTGATCTCGCTGTTGTCTTCGGCGAGGTCGGAAGCGTTCTCCAGCAGATTGAGCAGGCGCCGCCCATCGCCGTCGGCGGCGGCCATGAGGATCGCGAAACTGTCGTCGGGCAGGCTCAGGTTGCGCTTGCCCAGGCCCTTTTCCTCGGTCAATGCGCGTTCTACCAACCGCCGCAGGGCCGCTTCGTCCAGGCTTTTCAGCACGTAGACGCGGGCACGGGAGAGCAACGCGTTGTTCAACTCGAAGGACGGGTTCTCGGTGGTCGCGCCGATGAAGATCAGCGTGCCGTCTTCAACGTAAGGCAGGAACGCATCCTGCTGGCTCTTGTTGAAGCGGTGCACTTCATCGACGAAGAGGATGGTTCGGCGGCCGTACTGCGCGGCATGCTGCTTGGCCACTTCCACCGACTGGCGGATTTCCTTCACGCCCGAGAGCACCGCCGAGAGGGTCTCGAAGTGCGCGTCGGTGACCTGCGCCAGCAGTTTCGCCAGGGTGGTCTTGCCGACTCCGGGCGGGCCCCAGAAGATCATCGAGTGCAGCGCGCCCTGCTCCAGCGCCTCACGCAGCGGCTTGCCACGGGCGAGCAGATGCTCCTGGCCGACGTACTCGTCCAGGCTGGTCGCGCGCAGTCGCGCGGCCAGGGGCTGGGAAACGGGGGCGGAGCGGAACAGGTCCACGGTATTACCTATCGATCAATCCGGCGCGCGGCCGGTCATTCCTGGATGACGTCGACGCCCTTGGGCACGTCGAAGACGAACTGCTTGGTGTCCATCGGCTCGTTCATCTTCACGTCGAAGAACAGGATATTGGTGCGCTGGCCGACGCTGTCGATCAGCTGCATGTCGTTCACCACACCGCTGCGGAAGGAAATCCGCAGGCTGTCGAACAGGGTGTCCTTGGACTTGGGCTTGAGGGTGAAGTCGACCACGTTGCCGCCATCCTTCGCGGTGATATCGAAGCTCTGGCCGATCTTCGACACGTCACCGGACAGCAGTAGCGCCGGGGTCTGGGTCAGGCGCTGGTCGAGCTTCTGGATGGTCACCTGCTCCAGGTCCGGGTCGTACAGCCAGATTTTCTCACCGTTGGAGATCAGCAGCTGCTCGTTCGGCGCATCGGTGTGCCAGCGGAACAGGCCAGGGCGCTTGAGGCCCAGGGTGCCGGCGGTTTCCTGCAAGCGGGTGCCGCTGCCGTCCAGGGTCAGCTGGGAGAAGCGCGCGGTCATTGTCTGGGCCTTGGTGAGCATCCCGCTCAGGCGCTGCGCAGCAGCATCGTCGGCATGGGCCTGGGCGCCGGCAAAGGCCAGCGCAGCAACGAACAACAGGCGGATCAGACGCATCGAAATCCTCGAAGTCGAATCAATCACGGATCGGGGCCGGCGCGATCACTTCACGCGAGCCATTGGTATTCATCGCGGTGACCACGCCGGCCATTTCCATGGCCTCGATCATCCGCGCGGCGCGGTTGTAGCCGATCTTCAGCTTGCGCTGCACGGCAGAGATGGAAGCCCGGCGGCTTTCGGTCACGAAGCGCACGGCTTCGTCGTAGAGCGGATCGTCCTCGCTGCCCTCGCTGCCTTCGCCGCCACCGCCACCGTCGAAGGAACCACCACCGCCTTCATCGGCGCCGGCGAGAATGTCCTCGATATAGTTCGGTGCGCCACGCAGCTTCCACGCCTCAACGACACGGTGCACTTCGTCATCGGACACGAAGGCACCATGAACTCGGATCGGCAGGCCGGTGCCCGGCGGCAGGTAGAGCATGTCGCCGTGGCCCAGCAGTTGCTCGGCGCCGCCCTGGTCGAGAATGGTGCGCGAGTCGATCTTGCTGGACACCTGGAAGGCGATACGGGTGGGGATGTTCGCCTTGATCAGGCCGGTGATCACATCCACCGAGGGCCGCTGGGTCGCCAGAATCAGATGGATGCCCGCCGCACGCGCCTTCTGGGCAATACGGGCGATCAGCTCTTCCACCTTCTTGCCGACGATCATCATCATGTCGGCGAATTCGTCCACGACGACCACGATGGTCGGCAGGGTCTGCAGCAGCGGCGCTTCGTCTTCCATGCTCTCGCGGCGATACAGCGGGTCGGTCAGCGGGGTGCCGGCCTCCTCCGCGTCCTTCACCTTGCGGTTGAAGCCAGCCAGGTTACGCACGCCCATGGCCGCCATCAGCTTGTAGCGGCGCTCCATCTCGGCGACGCTCCAGCGTAGCGCGTTGGCGGCTTCCTTCATGTCGGTGACGACCGGGCAGAGCAGGTGCGGAATGCCTTCGTAGATCGACAGCTCCAGCATCTTCGGGTCGATCATGATCAGCCGCGCCTCTTCCGGCGTGGACTTGAACAGGATCGACAGCAGCATGGCGTTCACGCCCACCGACTTACCGGAACCGGTAGTACCGGCCACCAGCAGGTGCGGCATCTTCGCCAGGTCGGTGATGATCGGATGACCGCCGATATCGTGGCCCAGGGCCAGGGGCACGGTGGACTTGTGCTCATCGTACTCAGGCGTCATCAGCACTTCGGAGAAGCGCACCATCTGCCGGTCTTCGTTGGGAATCTCGATACCCACGGTGGTCTTGCCGGGGATGACTTCCACCACGCGCACGCTGATCACGGCCAGCGAACGTGCCAGGTCCTTGGCCAGGTTGGAGATACGGCTGACCTTCACACCGGCGGCCGGCTGGATTTCGAAACGGGTGATCACCGGGCCCGGATGCACGGACTCGACGATGACTTCGACGCCGAACTCCTTGAGCTTGATCTCCAGCAGGCGCGACATGGCCTCCAGGG
>OGQD01000441.1_pt1 | contig 31814 bp, 28 predicted proteins | sample 1553091 | NCBI WGS metagenome assembly OGQD01 (sample SAMEA2580290, study PRJEB22360) | human gut metagenome | biome: human gut; feature: human-associated habitat; material: faeces | place: Denmark | collected 2008/2010
TTATAATTTAACAAAAATTTATTTTTTAAATTATTAGATTTGGCTTTTTAAAAAAATTGTGTCTGAGGATGTTGATTGACGCCCAAAAAATAGAAACTTTTACAGATCGCATTATTACAATTTTGGTGGATTATTCCCCTAAACTCGTATCTGCTTTCTTACTACTTTTTGCAGGTTTGTGGGGAATACGGCTTTTAAACCGTCTAGCCACAAAAATAATGATCAGTCGAAATCTTGAACCGACACTGACTACGTTCTTAGCAAATATCTTGATTTGGGTATTGAGAGTATTGCTATTTGTGGCATTTATCTCACAGCTTGGAGTCGAAACATCGTCATTTGTTGCTATTCTGGGAGCCGCAGGTCTTGCCATTGGATTATCCCTGCAAGGTTCACTTTCTAATTTCGCTGGGGGCGTGCTTATCATTTTATTCAAGCCTTTTAGAGTTGGCGATACGATAGAAGCACAAGGGGAAACAGCGAAAGTTTTGGAAATTCAGATTTTTACGACCAAGCTGTTGACAGCGTCCAATCAGATAGTCTATATACCAAACGGGATACTTTCAAATAATAAAATCAAGAATTTTTCCCAAAACAATAACAGGAGGGCCGATTTAGTTGTTAAAATAAACTATGAAGCCGATATAAAACAGATAAAAGACACGATAATGGATATTATGAAAAAACATCCACAAGTGTTAAAGAATCCGGCTCCTGCTATAATTGTCAGCGATTTAACAGACAATGGCATAAATTTAGTAGCAAGACCATGGGCTAAGAATGAAAATTTCGGGAATATGAGCTCTGATGTATTGGAGCAAATATTGACCGAATTAGAAAAGACAGAAAAAAATCCGTTTATTAAAGCAACTACATAATAAAAACTAAAAACTAGAATTAATAATTTAAAAACATGAAAAAAATACTTTTTTTAAGCATTTCTCTCACAGCATTATTTTCAAATTTTGCTGAAGCGCAAATTAATGCGCAACAAACAGTTAATGACATTGTTACTAACGAAAGAAGATTCGCAGATAAAAATGCAGTTGATAAAACAGCCGGTTCAAAGTACTTTAACGAAACTTTCCTACCTGCCAAAATTGTAGGTTCTAATGAAATCATCATGCTAAGACACAATGCTTACACAGATGATATGGAAGTGAGCGTTAACGATGATATTAAAATCGTACCTGCTGAAACAAACATGGTGATTAATATGGTAAATGGCAGTATTTCTTATGAGTATGTGCCTTACACCAATGAAAAAGGAGTAAAGAAGGAAGGTTATTTAAAATTAGTGAGCAACAACCCTAAAGTAAAGATTTACAAATCTGAAGTGGTATACCTTAAGCCTGAAGTGCATCCTGCTTCCGGATACGATACATATCAGCCGGCTTCTTACAAAAAAGCAAAAGATGAATATTTTATCAAAATAGGTGATTCAGAAATAAAAACTTTACCTTTAAAGAAGAAAGCAATCGTTTCAATAGTACCGGAAAAAGAAAAAGAAATTGCTTCTTTCATCAAGGAAAATAAAATTTCATTTTCTGAAGATGCTGACCTTAATCAGTTAGGAAAATTCATTAACTCACTTATGTAATATAAAATCTTTCAAATAGAAAGGTTCAAAGTAAGCGACATCTACGATGTCGCTTTTTTTATGCTTATCAAAGGAAAGGCTGCTCATTTCTTTAGCAGAAGGATAGATAATCTCCGGATGATACAAAAATCTGCTGTCGTTTAATATTTCTGCACATTTCATTGCGCCATCACCCAAAAGATGAATGGTTCCTTCAAAATCTGCAAAAACATCTTCAGTAATGATTTCTGCTTTGGTTTCGCGTATTTTAGTATGCTGGCTGTCAAAAACAGCATCATAAACTTCCATTCTTCTGGCATCAATCATAGGGATAATCAATCCCTCAGAAACCGTAAGCTGTCTGGCTACTATTTCTAAAGTATCAATTGCTATTAGTGGAATATTCAGGGCATAGCATAAGCCTTTTGCCGCAGAAACACCTATTCTTAGTCCCGTATAGGAACCCGGTCCCTGACTTACAGCTATGGCCGCCAAATCTGAAAAATCAATCATTAATGCCTCAAGAGATTCCGCAATAAAAACATGAAGTTTCTCTGCGTGTGAAAAACCCTGTTCTGACATTTCTTTGCAAAAAAGCGTTTTCCCTTCTTTGGCAATACTTACCGAACAGTTTTTTGTAGCTGTTTCAATATTGAGTATATAGGACATTATTTTTTAGGCTTATCTTTTTTAGCTTTATCATCTTTCTTCACATATACCAAATCTCCGGAATTCAAATCTTTGGTTACTGTAGCATAAGGACCTACAATAACAACATCTCCTTTTTTCAAACCTGATGAAACCTCAATATTAGTATCATCCTGAATTCCCGTTTTTATAACCCTAAGCTTGGCCTTATCACCTTCTTTTACAAAAACGCATTCAAACTTCTTGTCTGATTTTGGAGCCTTTTGGTTATTGTTCTGGTCATCTTTTGATTTTACGACTACCGGCTTTGCAGTAGCGGAAGTATCTGATTTTACTACAACAGAACTAATAGGAACCGATAAGACATTCTCTTTTCTTTTTGTGATAATATCTACCGTTGCTGTCATTCCTGGTCTGAAAGGAGAAAAATTAGCCGGTTTGCCTTCCAGCAAATCTGCATATGATTCTTTCAAGATTCTTACTTTTACTTTGAAATTGGTTACCTGATCAGCAGTCAGAGCCGTACTGGCAGAATTTGAAATACTGGTCACAATTCCCCTGAATTCTTTTTTAAGATAGGCATCAACTTCTACTTTCGCAGAATCACCAACATTAATCTTAACAATATCATTTTCGTTTACATCTACTTCCACTTCCATATTGTTAAGGTTTGCCACCCTTAAAAGTTCTGTACCGGTCATTTGTTGTGTTCCCAATACTCTTTCTCCCAATTCTACACCTAATGAAGAAATAGTTCCGTCGGCTGGCGAATAAATTGTTGTTCTTCCTAAATTATCTCTGGCTTCATTTACCGTTGCCGAAGCACTCTGAACATTGTAATAGGCCGATTGTTTTGTAGCCTGGGCCACTTCATAAGAAGAAACGGCCTTGTCCCAATCCGATTTTGAGATTATTCCTTTTTCAAAAAGTGTCTTATTTCTTTCGTAATTTGCCTTTGCTTCTTTGAACTGCGCATCGGCCTGGCTTAATCCGGCTTTAGTTCCGGAAAGGCTCGCTACAGAACGGTTAAGTCCCGAAGTGTACAAATCCGGATTGATTCGAACCAAGAGGTCACCTTTTTTCACCACCTGACCTTCTTTTACAGGCAGGTCAATGATTTCTCCTGATACTTCAGAAGATATCTTTACTTCAATTTCGGGCTGGATTTTTCCTGTTGCAGAAACTGTTTCAATAATCGTCATGGCATCTACCTGAGCAACCTCTATCTCTTTCCCTTTTTCTTTATTTCCCAGAATGCCTGCTTTTGAAAGCACTAATAAAACAATTATCAGAAGAATAGCTCCTCCTAACATATAATAAACAGTCTTCTTTTTCATAATAACTTATTGTTTTTGGATAGGTATGCCGAAATAAAATTCTAAAACTTTCACTCTGAAGATATAATCGAATTTTGTCCTCAGGACTTCCGATTGCGCATTCACATACAGTGTCTGGGCCTGGTTCAGCTCAAAAGCATTCATTAATCCGACTTCAAACTTTTCTTTTGCGTAATTAAACGCTTCTGTTCTTGCTTCTAATGCCACCAATGCCGATTCATATGATTTCAAGGCACCTTTGGCATCTGTAAAAGCCGTATAAACATTTCGTTCCAAATCCAGTTCCTGCTGGCTGTATAATGTTCTTGAGCGTTCCAAAGCCACCTTTGAACGTTCTACATTGTTTCTTGCAGATAATCCGTTTAATATTGGGATATTCAATTGGAAACCGAAAGAATGTCCTTTATTATCGCTAAACTGGTCAAAAATAGGCGCCGGTTTTCCTAAAATGGGAGAAAGATTTTGTGTAACCACATTCTGGTTCGTACCTTCAACAACTCCTATCACCCTTGTAGGGTTTTGTGCATTAAGATTATAATCGACAATTCTGTCTGAATAAGAAGCTCTTGTACTAAAGCTATAAAACCCTTGCAGACTTGGCTGATAGGCACCTCTTGCAATCTGTACGTCTTTTTCTGCGATATCCAAGTTTGCTTTGGCGATTTTAAGTTCTGCTCTTTCTTGCTTTGCTTTTTCAAAGATGGCAGAAGGCGATTGCAGCATTACTTCACTTTCTCTTACTTCATAGTCGTTGTCCTGAATATCAAAATTCTGGAAATCTTCAATCTGCAGCAACTGCGCCAGACTCAATTTTGAGATAAGTAACGTGTTTTCCGCCACGATTACCGCCTGTTGACTGCTGGCTACTGTAGCGTCTATATCCAGCAAATCACCTCTCGGAACAGAACCCGCATCAACCAATGCTTTGGTTCTTTCCTTTTGCTTTTCGTTGTTTTGTAGTTGTTCTTTCTGAACTTTCAGGTTTTCCTTATTGAAAAGAATCTGTAAAAAGGCATTGGCTACATTCAGGGAAACATCGTCTTTCATCTTAGACAGCTTGTATTGCGCTGCAATGATAGAAAGCCTGGCTTTCTTCATCCTGTTTATATTTTGGAGGCCTCTGTAAATATCAATGTTGGCATTTAGTCCGGCAGAAGTAAACTGCACCGTCTGGTTTTCAAGCAAACCGGTTGTAATGTTCTGGTTCAGACCAATGTTCCAGGAATGGACAGCACTACCGTTAATGCTTGGCAAAAAATTCCCAAAGGCATCTTTTTTGTCAATTTCAGCAACCTGGCTGTCTAAATCGGCTTGTTTGATAGAAATATTGTTATCTAATGCATATTGCACGCACTCCTGCAAAGTCCATTTTTTTGCCTGAGCATTTGATGCGAGCCCTGAGAACAAGGCAAAAATCAAAATAATTTTACTGACGAATGTTTTTTTCATAAATAATTACGTACAATATGGGCAAGTTATTGCAATACAAATTTAGACTTTTTACTCACTTAATAAAATTATTAGACTTTTAAATGGGGAAACTGTTACAGATTTTTTTAGAAAAGATATTAAAAAATAAATTTACATTTACTTCGAAATTAAATCGTTAAAGACATGGGTAAATATTTTAGCCTATCAATCTCATTACTAACCTTAGTACTGGTGAGCAGCTGTGCCACCACAAAGAAAATAGAGGCTTTAAAACCGGAACCTGACGATGCTTCGCCTCTGGTTTATGAAAACTCGACATCATTTATCAACCTTCCGGTAAAAATAAAGCTGAAGGACATCGAAAGTCAGACGAATAAGTTGCTGAATGATGTTATCTATGAAGATAAAAACATTGAAGATGACGACATACAGATGAAAGTCTGGAAACTGGGCGACATAAAAATTTCCGAAGAGAAAGGAAAAATCAAGACCGTACTTCCTTTAAAAATCAACATCCATTACCGATACGGTATTGACAGGTTAGGAATAAAACTATACGATACGCGCGAAATCAACATGAATGGTGTTATTACACTGATAAGCGACGTTGGGCTTACCAACTGGAAGATGAACACCGATACTTCTATAAAGTCATTGGAATGGAACGAGAGCCCTACTATTGTAATTGCAGGTAAAAACGTAGCCATTACCTACCTGATAAATCCTGCCATTCGCCTTTTCAAATCCAAAATAGAGAATAACCTGGATGAAGCGATTAAAAAGTCAATGGATTTTAAGCCTAACGTGTTAGACGCTTTGGAAAAAATATGCACGCCGTTTCAAATGAGCGAAACCTATGATTCCTGGCTGCGCATTGTGCCGATAGAACTATATGCGACCAATTCCAAGCTCCAGAAAGACATGGTTTCATTTGAGATGGGATTGAAGTGCAACATGGAAACCATCGTAGGACAACAACCAAAAAACAAACTCGACAGGGATAAAATCGTATTAAAACCGGTAACCAAAATGCCGGATTATATCTCTGCCAATATTGCTGCTATCTCAACCTATCAGGATGCTTCAAAATTGATGACAAAAAATTTTCAGGGACAGGAGTTTGGTTCCGGAAAAAGAAAAGTGACCGTAAAAAAGGTAGACATCTGGCAAAAAAACAACAAAATGATTATTGCCCTGGATTTATTAGGTTCGGTTACGGGAACCATTTATCTTTCCGGCTATCCGCAATATAACGACGCGACCAAAGAAATCTATTTTGACCAGCTGGATTATGTACTGGACACTAAAGACAAGCTTATCAGAACGGCAAACTGGCTGGCTTCCGGAATGGTGTTGAGAAAGATGCAGGAAAGCTGCCGCTACTCTATCAAGCCTAATCTTGAGGAAGGCAAAAAGAATATGATGAATTATCTGAAGAATTATTCTCCTATGCCGGGTGTTTTTGTGAACGGGAATATTGAAGGAATCGAATTCAAAAAGATTCAGCTCACGAACAAGGCCATCATTGCATTTATTACCGTGAATGGAAAAGTGGACGTCAGTATAGACGGATTGAAATAAAAAAAGCCTGATTATTCAGGCTTTTTTTTTGTTTTCATTCTATAAATGGCAAATCCCAAAATACCAACCAGGATATAAGGAATCACCATTAAATATACTATTCCGTCATTGACCGCTTCGGCCTTGATTCCTCCTTCTTCCGTTTCCAAAACGGCACGACACATGGCACATTGCGCATTAGCATCTAAAGAAAGTAGAAACAGTGCTAAAAACGGAAACACCCATTTCAGCGAAAGAGTTTTATTCAGGCAGTTTTTAATGCGCATAATAAGGAGAAATCATTAGATAGACTATAACCCCGGTAACAGCCACATAGAGCCACATAGGATAGGTTATTCTTGCCAGTTTTCTGTGTTTATCAAATCGTTCTGCCAAAGCCCTTACATAGGTTATAAGAACAAAAGGAATAATGATTATCGACAAAAGAATATGTGTGAGCAATATAAAAAAGTAAATGTATCTGGATATTCCTTCTCCGCCGTAAGGAGTACTTTCTGCAGTCATATGGTAGGCTACATACATCCCTAAAAACGCTACCGAACACGCAATAGCCGTTTTCATTAAATTTTCATGCAATTTTCTTTTTCCGTTCTTAACTGCCATAACAGCCGAAACCAAAAGGACTGCGGTAATTCCGTTGATAGCAGCATAAATTGGCGGCAGGAATGATAACGGTTTGACGTCATATCCAAAATCCTTTAGTTTTACGCCAAAAAGGATAGCTACAACAAGAGGGATGGCTATTGACAAAACAATAATCCACTTTCTATATTTCAGTTCAACAGCATTCAGATTGTTATCCATAATTATTCTTCTAATAAAATTGCAATATCTTCTTTGATGGCATGAATACCCGGTTTGTATTTCCCTTGCAGGTCATCCTGAAAACCTTCCTTGTCTTTATAGTTGAGTCCCGTATAGAATATGATAGGATTTCCTGATTTATCTTTTCTGCTTCGGATGTTTCCTTTTTTATCAACCAAGGCAAAGTAACCCGAATGTTCAAATCCGGCATCGCCCTCTTTTTTACTTTCGCCGGCATAAATATTGAATCCTTTATTGGCAATTTTATAAATATACTCCTGGTCGCCGGTCAGGAAATGCCAGTTAGGAGAAGTTACTCCCAATTGTTTTGCATGCTCCTTTAAAACTTCCGGCGTATCGTTTACAGGGTTTATAGTAAAGGAAGCAATTCCGAAATTTTCATTCTTTCCAAACTCATCTTCAATCATACGCATGTTTTGGTTCATCACAGGACAGATAGTCGGACAGGTAGAGAAGAAAAATTCTACTACATAAACTTTTCCTTCATAATCTTTGTTGGATATGGTTTTCCCGTTTTGGTCTGTGAGGCTAAATTGCGGAGCGTTTCCAATCTTAACCAGATTTTTAGCTTCTTCCGATTTTTTTTCCTTTGCCGGAACGTTTAATCTGTCCTGTACAGAAACATCATTATTTTTTACCCTGTCAATAATTTTTGGAATGGCATAGATTCCAAAAACCAGAATAATAAACGAAATTCCGATGTATGATTTATTTTTCATCGTATTAAATTTTTCTTTTCATTTCCGTTTTAGGGTTGTTCTTTTTCAAGGCAGCCCTGTATTCGTACAGGATGATTTTCACATCATCACTCATTTCGTTATGTAAATCGGCCGCAGAAATAGTATTGTAGCCTTCTTTATATTCTTCTTTACCTTCCAGGTTCTTTCCTTTTCTGCCTCTCAGGTTCCTTGCCTTATCAACGATATAGACATTTGCTGTTCCGGCATTTTCATCAAGCTGTCCTACCAGATTCAATTTCGAATAATATTCCCTGATTTCTTCCGGAGCAGCAAATACGAAAATCCATTTTGAAATATCTTTATCTTCAGCAATCGGCTTGAGTTTCTCCATCAGTTCCTTCACTTCGCCTTCGCTCCCTTTTGGTGCGATCATGACAAACTGAAAATCCTTGAAGTTTTTATTCTTATTGTAAATTTTTTGGTTCAGGTTAAAAAAATTCCCTTCGTTGTAAAGCACCTTACTTCCTGTAAAACCTAAAATGGTAATTTTATTATCAAGAGTGATGCTTTGACCATCGGCAGTTTTCCATTTCAGGTCGGGAATTTTTTCAGTTATAGTCGGAAGTTTTGCGAAACTGTTAATACCGGAAGCAAAGAAAAGATAAGCTACGATTGGAAGTATAAACAGCACGAAAAGGACTATATTTTTTTTCATTGTAATGTAGAAGTTATTGCAGTGCAAAAATAAAAAAAGACGGTGTAATACCGTCTTTTTTTGTGATTTAATATGCTGTTAAAAATTCCATTTTATCTGAGAACTCTTGAACACATCAAAAACATAATTACCTTCAACTAGTAAGATGAACACTAAATAGATAATTAAGAATACTAAAGGTGCCACAATACTCCACCTAAGATTACTTTTCTCGCCTTCAAGGTGCATGAATGCCCAAACGATATAATATGCCTTATATATTGTCAATCCAATGAACAACCAGTTAAGCAGATTCATCTGAAGAAACAAAGTATCGTGCAAAATAGCCGGTTTGTATATACCAAATGCAACTTCTATAATAGTTACAACAGATAGTATTCCAAAAACCATCCAAATTCTTTTCGTATTAGAAACGTGCTCGTGTGCGTGTGCCATAATAATAATCTCTAAAAAATTAAACTAAGTAGAAGAATGTAAATACAAATACCCAAACTAAATCGACAAAGTGCCAGTAAAGTCCAACTTTCTCAACCATTTCGTAGCTTCTTCTTTTTTCATAAGTTCCCAAAACCACATTAAGGAAAATCAACACGTTGATTAAAACCCCTGTAAATACGTGGAAACCGTGGAAACCAGTGATAAAGAAAAAGAAGTTAGCAAATAATTTTTGACCGTATTCGTTTCTAATCAGGTTAGCTCCTTCAACAACATAGTGAACATCAGCTAATCTTTTCAGAGACTCTTCTCTTGTTAAGATTGTTTTGTGTTTGTGAGTTGATTTGTTCAATTCAGAGTGAACTCCAACATTTTTCGCCATAGACGGGTGGTAAATCGCCTCAGTTCTAACCAATATATTAGGGTTAGCCTTGAATCCTTCTACTACTTCGTTTACAGAATAAGTTGGCAATGTGCTTTCTTTTGAAAACCAGAATCCTTTATTTCTTGTCAACTGCTCTCTTTCTTCATGAAGCGGAATTGCCACATCAGAAAGCTTTACTCTTTTTCCTGTAGTTGCATCTACAAATTGCAGGATGCTTCCTCCTTTAGTTTCAACAGCTCCATATTCTCCTTTGATGAAGTTTTTCCATTCCCAAGCCTGAGAACCTAAGAAGATTCCACCACCAATAATGGTAAGGAACATATAGATTGCAACTTTTTGTTTTTTCATCTGGTGGCCGGCATCAACTGCCAATACCATCGTTACAGATGAGAAAATAAGAATAAAGGTCATTAATGCCACATAGTACATCGGAGCATCCACACCGTGCATAAATGGAAAGTGATTGAAAACTTCATCCGCCAAAGGCCAAGTTTCAATGAATTTATATCTTGAAAAACCGTATGCAGCAAGAAATCCAGAGAATGTTAAGGCATCAGACACGATGAAAAACCACATCATCATTTTGCCATAATTAATTCCCATAGGCTCGTTGCCGCCTCCCCAAATTTTACCTTCACTATTTGCAGTAGTAACAGTAGATCCCATAAAGTTATTTAGTTAAAAAGTTCCCAAATTTACGTTTTTTTCTTATTTAAAGAAATATAAAAATAAAAACAAATACAACCACAGAAAGTCCAGAAAGTGCCAAAACATCGCACCTAGCTCTATTCCAAGGGTTTGACCTGAATTGTATTTTTGTTTAAAATGATTATAAATTATGATTAAAAGCGATATCAGACCCCCAAAAAGGTGGGCAAAGTGAACCAATACGACTACATAGATAAAAGAAGTAGTTACTGTACTTGTTGGTCCTGTAGGATTAAGCCCCATAGCAATCATTTGGTTAAAACCTTCAAACTGCAGAAAAACGAAAAGTAATCCCAGCGCCAAAGTCACCAATAAAAGCGAAGTCGTCAGGCTTCTGTTATCTTTTTGAATTGCTTTTTTTGCAAAATGAAATGTCAGACTGCTGATTACAATTACAACCGTACTGGCATAAAATGCACTTGGCAGGTCAAAATCTTTTAACCAGTCCGGTCTTGAAGCACTCACAACATAAGCACTGGTTAATCCGGCAAACATCATTGTCATGCTAATCATCGCAAACCACAAAATCAGTTTGTATGATCTTGCTTTTCTTTCCTTATGCTCCTTAGCTGTCATTCCTTTTATCGTCATTTCCATTATCGTAAAAATTTATCTGCTATATATACAATCTGCAGCAGGGTAATGTAAGACACGCTCACCAACATTAGTGTTCGTGCCGCTTTTGCTTCACGGGATTTATACAATTTCACTGCATAAACCAACATCCAAATCCCTAACAGAAATACAACAACCGCTGCAATTGGACTTAGTTGCAATTTACTTCCAACAAGACCTATCACCGGGAAGAATGCCGGAAGCAATGAGGCCACAATCACCCAGACTGTATACAATATAATTTGGGTTGCTGTGGTTTTATCTTTTTTTCCTGTTGGGAGCATAAAGAATCCTGCTTTTTTGTAGTCATCAAACAAAAACCATCCAATAGCCCAAAAATGAGGGAATTGCCAGAAAAACTGAATCAGGAAAAGTGTTCCTGCTTCGATTCCGAAATCATCTGTAGCCGCAACCCATCCTAACATAAAAGGGATGGCTCCGGGAAAAGCTCCCACAAAAACAGATAATGGGGTTTTGGTTTTTAACGGCGTGTAGACGCTCGTATAAAGAAAAATAGAAATTGCGCCAAACATGGCGGTTTTAGGATTGATATTGTAAAGGATTACCAAACCGATTATTGTCAGGACACAAGCAATAATAAAGGCCGTGTTTACTGACATTCTTCCGGACGGCACAGGACGATTTTTGGTCCTATCCATCAAAACATCCAGATCTTTTTCTATAATTTGATTGAAAGCATTTGACGCCCCCACCATGCAGTAGCCTCCAACGGCAAGCATAAACAAAGTGAGCCATTTGAATGGATGCGCATCATCAAAGCCCAGCAGGTAGCCGGCTATAGAAGAAAAAACTACGCTAACCGCCAATCTTGCCTTGGTGATTTCTCTGAAATCAATATACAGGGATTTTAAAGAGAAGTTATTTGCTGTAGTGCTCAATGCTGCTTTCATTTGGATTTTGAAATCTTGCGCAAAGATACTGGTTCGGAAAGAAAATCACAAAAAACAAATCACAAAAAACGCAGGTTTTGCGAAAACCGAATTAATAATCAAAATACCAGTTAAAAAGATCGGCTCTTAAACCTATTGAAAACCATGTCGTATCTTCTTTAAAAGCTGTTGGGGTATCTACATTCGGATTAAAGTTTCTGTAAATCAGTCCCGCAAAAAACTTCAGATTTGTGGCCGGATTAACCAGGTAGCCTGCCTGTAAATCGGCAATAAGAATTGTGGTTTCATTTCCCTGACCCGTTTTAACACCGGTATCAAAAGGTCTTCCTTCCCCATAATTTTTATAGATATTGCCTCCGTAATTAAAGCTATTTTCTTCCGTATCGAAATCAAGCCCTCTTTTTCCGTAGGTAAGTTTCGCATCGGCAAACCATCTTCCTTTAAAATATCTGGCTACGGCTATAAATTCTTTAAAGTTACCACCCCACTGGTGCCCCATACTCTGGTTGCTATGCGCATAATTGGTTAAAGGATTGCTATGAGCATAAACGTATGGACGCACATGATTGTACTCCAATTGCAACAACAGGTTATCAATATTAAAAGCATCAAAATATTTTGCTCCAAGCTGGTATCCGAATTTATTTTTCCAGCTTTGATCCCCGGCTTTCATATCGGCAATGGAAAATTCATCCAATAAGAATTGCCCATACAACTGGATCTGGTTGCTGAATTTATACTTTGAGGTAAGACCCAAAAGAGCATTACCACTTTTTGAAGATGATGAAAATTCTACAGCTCTGTAAAATATAATCGGATTAATGAAACTGGCATCAAAACCGCGATTGTTCTGGTTAGCCCATACTACAGATTCGAAAAAACCGAGATTCCATCTTTTTGTGACATTCCAGCTCAGGTAGTGGTTTGCCATGAATTTTGTAGCGTAGGTATTGTCTTCTGTAACTTCCGGCCTTACATCTTTCAGCCACATATAAGTATTTGTGTATTTAATTTTCCAGAAATTGGTATTGATTTTAAAGAAGGGATACGGACTTGTTCCATCGCCTTGCAATAAAGAGCGGTATCCATCACCTAAAAAATTCCTTCCATAGCCCAATTGCAGGTTAATGAATTGACTCGGAGTATAGGATATATTAGCCTCTGCCATTGGAAAATCATAAGCATCTTCCTTAAATCGCTTCGCAATTCCTATCCCGGGAATAACTGCCGGATTACCGCCTGACGGCTTGATGGATTCGGCATATCTGTTGTAGTAATCTGCGAAACGCCCCTGACTTTCATATATGGATGCAGTAAAGCTTAGCTCTTTACCAATTTCTCCCTGAACCTGAACACCCCGGGTATTCTGATATGTATAATCTGCCTTGCCCGGATCACTTTTCCCCATTCGCAAATCCAAAATCGGGTTCATCGTGAACCAATAGCCATCTCCCTGAATCGCCACAAGATTTTCGTTCCAGAGTTTTCGTCCCCACCAACCCTGTTTGTTTTTCTGAATCATTTTGTTGGCTTGTTCCAAATCATAATATCTGGACACTTCCGCATAAGTATAAGGTTTGGAGGCTGTATGATTATTGCTCCCCACCTGATTCAAAGCTCTGTCAAACTGAGCATAAAGGCTGTGTGAAAATGGAATATTCAGATGGCTTTTAAGCTGGGGATTATCAAACTTTTTGTAAACAATGCTATCAAATTCCGTCAGTTCCCTGCTTCTGTCTTTTATAACAGCATTTGTTTTTTCCTTTTCAGCTTCTGCCACAACAGCCGCCTGTTTTTCTAAAGGAATGTTAATGCTGATTGTGTATTTCGCATAGGTTGGATTACCATTATAAGTGGCTGGTTTTATCTTTGGCAAGAGACCAAAAACCCGTTTACTTTCTTCAGCCAGTGAAGCATCAACAGCATCCACATACTGTACTTTAAAAACTCCGGCCGTATCGACTTCAAAAAGTACGATTACCCTGCCTTTGTAATTTTTATCTGTTGTTTCCTGCGGCACTTTGAAATTGGCAAACACGAAATCCTGAAGCTCGTTATAAAAACAGGCTTCCAGATTTTCAGACTGTTGCCCTTCGCATTTAGGAAAAACAGGAAATTGCTCTCTTTCCCGGTTACTCTGCGCCCATGAATGTACAGACAAAAGCAAGATGGCAATTTTTAGGAGTTTTTTCATGTATTGACCTGCTGATTTTAGTAATCGTTATTTGCCGCTTCTCCGTTTGCAATCGCTTTAGCGGAAGAAGTTCCGATTCTTCTGACTCCTAAGCGAATCATTTCCTTTGCTTCCTCAAAAGTCCTGACCCCGCCTGCGGCCTTAACCGGAAGTGGTGATGCATTTTCCAACATCATGATTATTGATGGAACTGTAGCGCCGTTTGGAAGCCCATCCTCCGTTTTATAGAATCCGGTAGACGATTTAACAAAAACAGACGCGTAATTGTCTTCAGCAAAATTAGAGATGACCACATTTTTCACAAGACAGGACAGGTGCATAATCTGCTGGCTATTCAGGGCCGCAACCTCTATGATCCATTTTACCACTTTATGATTGGACAATCCCAATTGGGTTCCTTTCAGGATTTCTTTTTTTACCAAATCCAGATCGCCTCTTTTAAACGCTTCATAATCGCAAACAAAATCCAGTTCATCAGCACCGTCTTTGATTGCTTTCTCAGCTTCTTCTAATTTATGCTCCAAAGAATAATTCCCTTCCGGAAATCCGATAACGGTTCCTACCAAAACTTTTGAGCCTGCTTTCAGAATCATTTGTTTTGCCATATGCACCATATCCGGACGGATCATAATCAGTTTAAAACCTTCGTCAATGGCTTCCTGAACAAAGCTTCTGACGATTTTTTCGTTTTCTGCCTCACTGATTCCTGCCTGTTGCGGCGTCTTTAAATAGGTCGAATCTAAATATTGCTTGATATCCATATGATAAAAATAAAAAAATCCCACCGAAGCGGGATATTTTCAGATTAATTTTTAAATCTTTTATTGTAAACTGCCATTAGTGCCAATCCCAGGAGTGCGCCAATCGTATTAGCAATAACATCTTTCAAGTCTGCCTGCCGGCTTTTCGTAAAAAGCGACTGGCATATTTCAATCAGGATTCCAAACAGAACCGAAAGAAAAAACACAACCAGAAAGAGTTTTTTTGTATTTCTGATTTTCGTCCTTAGGTACAAAAACCAAAGAATTGAAAAAACAGCATAAAAACACAAATGCACAATCTTATCTGCCTGGTCTACATTAACGACAGGAACTTCTGACATGCTTACCAAACAGGCAATCGTAATGGAAATCGTCCAAAAAACCGCCAGGGCAAGAAACAGTATTCTTTTTTTGTTAGGCTCCAATTAGGTTTTTATAAGCTTCGCTATCCAATAATCCTTCTACTTCAGAAGCATCAGCTATTTTTACTTTCACCATCCATCCTTCACCATACGGATCTGTATTTACTTTTTCCGGAGATGATTCAAGAGTATCATTGAATTCAATAATTTCACCTGAAAGTGGCAAGAATAAATCTGATACTGTTTTTACGGCTTCTACTGTACCAAACACTTCATCTTTATCAAGAGTCTGGTCTAAAGTTTCAACTTCTACATAAACGATATCTCCTAATTCTTTTTGTGCAAAATCTGTAATTCCTACAGTTGCAACATCGCCATCTATGCTAACCCATTCGTGGTCTTTCGTATACTTTAAATTTGCTGGTATATTCATTGTTTGTTGTTTTGGGCAAATGTATTATTAACTTATATATTTTTAAAATGTTTTCCGAATTAATTTCCAAAGTTATAGCGCAGCGTGAAACCGGTACGGATATTCGTCAATGGGAATGATGTGGAGATCACTGCTTTAGAGAAAGAATGATCGTAATAGAATATTGCTGTCAGGTTTTTGCTGAATGCATAATCTGCCGTCAACTTTACAGACCAGATGTTCTGACCGCCTGCCAACTGATTGTTATCATAATCCAGATATCTCACAATTGTGTTTGCCTTTCTCAAAGAAAAATCTGCTTTAAGGTTGATATCGCTTCGGATAGTGTTTGTTGGGTTGTCTGCCAATCTGGATGTGATTACCACATCTTTGAATCGGTAGCCCAAACCTACGATATACTCCATTCCTCTTACTTCTGTAAGAAGGTTGTTGTCAAAACTCATCGATAGCGTTCTGTCTTTCTTAACCTCAGCCAAAACCTTGAATGAATTTTTCATCTCAAAGTCTACTCTAACCAAAGGATTGAATTGCTCTACAAGGTTAACGTTTGAGATAATTGTCTTACTTAACAGGTTACCGCTTGCATCAACCGCATCACGGTTTTGGTCGTATTCAAAATTAGAACGGAATGAGTTGATCGTATAGGACGCTCTATATCCATGCTGTAATGAGAAACGTTTGAATCGGTCTTTAAAGAACTTATAGCGCATCAAACCGTTATATTTTACATTCCAGTTTGGAATTGGCACATCTCTAAAAGGCCCTAATTTAACTCCTCCTGCATCTGCTCCCGTATAGGCTGCAAGGAACGATGGCAATAATACTGACTGGCTGTTTTTTCCGAATCCAACAGGGAAACCGTCAGAAGTTCTAGGGAATTCTGTAGTTCCGTAGTAGCTGGTCGCCAAACGATCTGCTACGGTCAATCTGTTACTTCTGAAATCATCAAAGGCTGCCGATGAGTTTTCATCACTTTTGCCAAATGCCGTTTTAATCATTACCGTCGAAATCGAGAAGTTACCATAGTTGTATGGCGAACGCGAATGGTAAATTCCATCAGCCGCATCAAATTGTTCTGAGAAGTTTTCGGTATAAGAACGGTCTGCCGTCAAATCAATCTTAAAGTCAGGGAACAAATCCACATTAGCAGTCATATTCAAGACTTTTGAAGAAGTCTGTGTAAAGTTCTGGTTGAAATCCTGATAGTTTGTCAACCAACCTCTTTTTGCCGCTTCATAACGTATGTCTGCCTGACTTCCCAAAACGAATCCTAAAGACGGTTTTGTAGTTCCAAAGAAACCTACACCCGGTATGAATCCCGGCAAGACCGTACCTTCATTTTGGGTATAATTAATCTGTACGTTTTTAACGCTGGTAAGAACTCCTACCAATCCATCCAGGAATACATTACTTCCTGAAGTTTGCGGTTTGTTGGCATTCGTAATTTTTTCTCCTGGCTTTGGTGGCGCCTGAGTCGTTGGTCTTGTCGCTACTTTTGGTTTTTTGCCCAATCCTATATACTTATAAAGAACATCCATGTTCAATGATGTATTTAATCGGTGCGAACCATTGTTTTGAATTGTATTTCCAAGACTGAATGTACCATCTTCTGTAGTTACAGATGCCAATGCATCTGTTGCACGTTGCCAGCTGTAGTCTCCCGTATAGGAATAAGTCGACTTAATAAATCCTAATGCCGGAATCTTGTTTAATGGCAGGTCGTAGTTAACCACAAGCTGCTGCATGTGCTGGTTTGCCTGTCCAATATTCCAGAAATCATCCCAAATCGTAAAATCTTCCATTGGAACACCAAATTCATCCAGATAGTTCCTTACAATGTTATTGGTAGATGCCGTATAATTTATTTTTAATGCTCTTGTCAGGTTATAGTTGAAACCATACTGGTAGTTGAACATATAATTTCTTCTGTACAGTGGTGACAATCCAATTCCCTGAATATCCACATCACGGTATTCCTGTCTGTTGTATTGTCTCATAATATTGGAACTGAAAGAAATCGTAGATGGCAGGTAGTTGAAGTTGAAATCACTCAATAGTTTCCAATACTGACTTTTCTTCATAAACTTCGTGTTTTTGAACGGTTCTACCGCTTTAGGCTGGAACGCAAAAGTATAATCCACGGAAGCTTTCACCTGCTGATCCAGCAGACTTTCAATTTCATAATTATGGTGTTCGGTTTCATTAAACGAATAGGATAACGTAAGGTTTTCCGGGTCATAGAAATGCGGTTTCTGTTCTGCTCCTCTTTCTTTTTTGACTCCTATAAAGTTGATACTTTTTCTCTTCGTATAGTCTACTGCCCTGCTTTCAATATTATTTCTTGCAGCAGCATCGGCCGTATTGTCTAACAATTGGTCCAAACGGATATCCTGGTTGAACGGATCGTATTCTGGAGTAATTTTTTCTTCGCCAATAGCATAATTGAACGGAAGGTTAACGCCCCATTTTTTAGGCAATAATTTTCCTAAGTTGACATTGGTTACGATGTCATATTGCTTGATATCTTCACGGCTTCTTTCATTAGGTCCCTGCTCTAAAGAACCAAAGCCCTGCGTACTCATTCTTCCGGTTGCGGAAACCGTTGCAAAATCGGCCAGGTTACTATCCAAGCTGGCAATGGCTGCCATTCCGCCTTTATTATCCATATCGGCTAGACGAAGTTCGTTGAACCAAACCTCACCACGAATATCATCTGTATGGCGGTTTTTCAAACCTACCATCAGGGTTCTTACCAAACCAAAGTTCGGATTACCTTTGATACCCAATCTTAACGGATTGATTCTTCCTGCCAATGACGGATCTAAAACGAAGTCATCTACATATTTTACACCCAAAGCGTCTTCTACAAGTAATGCATTGGTTGGATCCATAGCCAAAATCTTCAGCTTGGTCAGCAATGACAATGCCAGGTCTATCTGGTTTGCTTCCGGCCACACCTGCTCTGCTGTCACAGCTGCGCTTTGTTGTGTTACCTTTAACGGAATCTCTACCTGATAGAAGTTTTGCGTAAAGTCATTACCAAATCGGATGAATGCAACCATCTGGTCGTCTGCCAAAGGCTGTATGTCTGTAGGTACCGGCAATGCTTCTGCGTGCAGGAACATTTTCAGCTTCTTGAACTGACGCATATCCACACTTACATTCTTAAATACCGCTCTTGAATCACCAGGCTCCAGACCTCCAAGTCCCGGAAGTGACGGATTCGCTTTTGTAACTCTCAAAGAAAGTGACTGCTCGTTTTGGTTTATAATCGTATTACTGTTGTACAATTGCTCTCTAACAACTCCCGGAGGTGTTACGTACTTAATTGGTGAACGGTCACCGTTTTCCTGAACGTTAACTGCCAATACATCCAAAGCCGTATCATCTGCATTGTTAATATCGTCATCCTGTTCGTTCGGATCAAGGCTTTTCACATATCTTCTCCATTCGCCACGCACTAATTCCAATGCTCCGAAACGAAGTGTAATCTGATCGTTGAAACCCGTTACGAACATTCTCATAAAACGAATCGATCTGAAATCGGAAATACTTCCAACTGTATTCTGCGGTTGTGAAACCGGAATCTTGAATTGAATCCAACGAGCTCCTGTAGTCTCCTGTCCAGGTATGCTTGCTATTGTTTCTCTGATATCAGTAATATACGGGTTTGACCCAACTACCATGTTTGGTCTTATGTCAATGCCATATTCATAATAAGCATTGATTTCGTTCATTGTATTGTCTCTGTTGATATCTTCTGTATCCGGCAAAGTTGTTGCTCCTCTGTTAGTATCACCTACATCAACAGGAGAGTTTCCTTGTAAACCGTTATAATTTTTATAACGCTGAATAACATCTCCGGATGCGCTAAGGAAATACTGGTAGTTATCTGCAGCAGGGTCAGGTTGTGAAGCAAAGCCAGGGAACTGTGCGGCTTCTTCTGCATCATTCAGACCATCAAGACCCACATCCTGAAACTGCCTGTTACCTCCATTGGTATCAAATGCATAAATCAAAGATTGCGAGATTGGAATTTTACCCCAGATAGTTGTAAATGTAGGCTGTGTTGAACCTGCGCCTGGAAGTCCGTTTTCGTATTGTTTTCTTCCATCTTTCAGGACATCTTCTGAAATTTCCCCAAGGTTAAAATATAGTTTTCCTGTATTTGCTGCATTGGCAGAACCTCTTTGGTCATTGTAATACGGGTCCAACATCCAGAACTGAATATATTCTACGTTTGACTGTTCGAAGTTGGTGGAGTTGATAGCTCTCATGATACCACCAAAGTTGTCAACCGCCTGTTCCGGTGTAAAGCTGTTTGTAGCCTGTGCCAACGGGTTGAAGTTATACGGACCTCTTTCACGAGGGAAATAGGTCAAATCTAAAGTATTGATAACTGTTTGCTGACCTACTGCAATATCCGTAACAGGAAATAATTCTCTGCTATAGATTCTTCTCGTGCTGTAAAGCTTCAGGTCGTCTTCAGAAACACCGCCCGGCCTTTGCACATAGAAAGTAGGATCAATAGAATACCAGGCTAGTTTTGCTCGCTTGTAACCATAGTTCAATGTAGTCAAAGAACCTCCAAAGTCATTATAATCACTTACCGTTGGTTTTTCTGGTACGCTGGAAAGACTCCAGGCAAACGGAGAACGCATATCGATAGTGGTCTGTGAACCTTCAAAGTCGTCTACATAAACCGTAGATTCACCCTGGAATCTATCCGCTTTTGGAGTATCCGGCTTTAAGTAAGCCACTTCTCCCCTGAAGGAGATATTAGAAGGAACGTCAGTATCAATATTAGGAAGTTTGTTTACCAACCTTGTTAAGAAAGGAACTTCTGTTGAGAAGTTGGTATTCAAACCTATGATAGTATTATTTACAGATTCCTGTCCGTAATTTGATTTTTGGGTAAACGGCCTTTCGCTCATTTTTAACAATGTAGCCCCAACGATAAACTTATCATTAAATTTGTGTTCAACGTTAACCCCGAAAAATCTTCGCGTTTGTTGTCCGAAAACCGAGTTGTTTTCCAAAGAGATTTCGATTGGTGTTCCGGAAGCCTGCAAGGAAGCATCCATAATATTAACTCTTCCTAACTGGTAATTGACGGTATAATCAACACCTTCTACCAAAACTCGTCCGCCGGCAGTTACCGTAACCGAACCTTGAGGAACGTTAAATGCACCAATAGCAATTCCGTCTCCGCTTGTTGACTTGAATTTTCCTTTTAACTGGAACTTGTTTTTATCACTGTCCTGAAGTGCCGCCGCTTGTGTACTGCGATACATCGTTCTGTAAACGTATTTATTCTGGTTTCCGTTATAGTTACCTGCAGCCGGGGCATCATAGTCCTGAGTCGGGCTTGTTCTTAATTTGTTGAAAAGGTGTTCCCCGAAAGGTTCTACGGTTGTAAAGATGATTCTTCCGTTTTGTTTATCTACCGTTAATCCCGGTATAAAATCGAAGAAACCGTCACCGTTAGGCTGCGGGTCATTGGTATAATTCAGCCTGTCCATATTGAAAACACGCAATAAAGGTGTTTGTTCCACATCAGGCGGTAATGGGTTGGCAGCAGAAGGTGCAGCCGGTGTGATATAGTTTAATGGCGACGGATCCGTGTACATGATGTTCAGCTTGAAATCTTCCTGCTCCAATTGATAGGCTCCAGGCAAAGCATAAACGTTTTTCATCATCAGGTTCCAAACCGGCTTATTGACGTTGGTCAGGTTACTTTTCAGCATTTTCAGGATTAAGCTTTGGGTAGTTGGAATACCGTTGCTTACTTGTGTTGCATCGACTCCATCAGTACCAAATTCCCCAACCTGATACACCTGGTCACCTATGGTATACTGGTAGGCAACTGCCAATACCTCATCATTGGTAAGACGCTGTGTCAGGGAAATATATCCCAACTGCGGATGGTAGGAATAGTCGCTTGGCCATGATAATTTTCTGGCATTTTCCAATTTAGAGTAGTCCGTTCCTTCACTTACCGTAATGCCTGTAAACCCGGAGCTTGCCGTTGCAATTTCACGAATTGACGGATTCAGTACACCGGTTGTTCCAATTTTGGCAGGATCATATCGGTTGTTTGAGTTTTTTGAAGGCGTATTGGCCGGAGCTGTAAAGAAGCCTCCCGGAATAGGGTTCGCCGATACTACTTCATTATCATCCTGACCCGTGAGTTGTGCTTCTCCCAAATCCTGAATTGCAATAATATTTCTTAGGTTATTGTCTGTTGTGCTGACCCTGTTCTGGCGATTGGTTACCCAAACCTCTATTCTGGTAATCTGAACACGGCTATCAATCAACGGATAGTTTCGAAGCGACCTGTCATATTGGTTTCTGAAGTACTGTGAAAGGAAGAAATGCCTGTCTGCATCATAATCCAATGCAAACAATTCAAATTCCTGCACCGTTCCTCCGCCCTGGGCCGTAACTGTTTTGGTTTGGGATTTCTGCTCTGAGAAGATTCCCGTAATGGTTGTTTTTCCAAACTGGAATTGCGCCTTAACCCCAAAAAGGCTTTGCGCACCACGAATCAGCGTACTGTTTAACGGCAAGCTTACGTTTCCGACTTCAATCTTCTGAATGATATCATCTTCCGTAGGCGTATATTCCAACTTTATCAGGTTTTGGAAAGCAAAGGTAGACTCGGTGTCATAGTTAGCATTGACATTCAGCCTCGTTCCAACTTTCCCCATAAGGCTCATACTGATTCTCTGGTCAAAATCAAAAGTGGTTGTACTCCTGTTTCTTGGCGATAACGCAGGGTTGTCTTGTTTTGTATGTCGGATTCCCAAATCCATTTCGACAGAACCTGTTGGTTTGATGTCGATTGTATTACTACCAAAAATGGTTTCAAAGAAACTGGAATTGACATAATATCGCGGCAAAAGGTCTTTTTTCTTGGCATCACTACCATCTTTTTTACCTTCTATCGCATCTGATTTTTCCTTAAAATACTTTCGCATTGATTCCCTAAGCACCAATTCCTCATATTCCTGCGGTGTAAGAACTACAGGATAATTTATATTAAAACCATTTACGGTATTCGTATAAATATAACGGTCTGTTATGGGGTCATAGGTATATGCCTCTATAATACTAGGGGGATTTTTCAATTCTACTCTTCCAACGGAATACCCTGTTTTGGTAGTATCCTGAACTTCCTCGTCTTCTTGTGCTTGTATCGTTACACTAAAAAAAATCGAAATCAGCCAAAAGCTAATTTTCAAGTTACAGGCAATGCCTTTAGTATAGTTAGTTTTCAAGTATTATAAGGTTTTTAAGGCTAGTTTAATAATGTTTTCAATGCTTGCATTTGGATTTTCCTTAACAATTCTTTCTACAGTTTTTTCCGCCAATTTTCTGTTAAATCCAAGAACTTCCAAAGCAGATAACGCTTCGTCTTTGTTTGTATTGTCCTGCGAAATAGAAACTTCGTCTAAATCATACACTTTTAACACTTTATCTTTTAAATCCAATATAGCCCTTTGCGCTGTTTTACTGCCAATTCCTTTAATGGATTGAATGGTTGCCACATCGCCCGAAGCTATAGACTGGATGATTTGCTTTGGTTCCAGCGAAGACAGCATAGTCCGCGCAATACCTGCTCCGATACCGGAAACAGACAAAAGCAATTTAAAGATTTCTCTTTCAGATTTTTCGGCAAATCCAAACAGTACATGTGCATCTTCCTTAATCTGGAGATAAGTAAAAAGTTTAATGTTTTCCGAGTCAGGAATCAAAGAATAAGTATGAAGTGAAATATTAATATGATACCCTACTCCGTTGCAGTCAATCACAACTTCTGTAGGGTTTTTTTCCACTAATTTTCCTTGTAAATGCGCTATCATGAATTGTTAAATAAATCCCAAATGTAACGAAAAACTTTTATTGAGCCTCATCTAATTGTTCATCAACAAAAAAATACGTTAAAAATTGACTTTTATGGATTTTTGCTTTTTTTCTTTTTCTTGTGCATCAACAACTGCAACAGCGGCCATATTTACCATTTCTTCTACACTTGCGCCCAATTGGAAGATGTGAACAGGCTTGTCCATTCCCATCATGATTGGTCCGATTGAAACCGACTTATCCAATTCTTTCAGCATCTTATAATTGATGTTAGCCGATTCCAGATTTGGGAAGATAAGCGTATTTACTTTTTTGCCTGCCAGTTTAGAGAATGGGAATTTTTGCTGCAACATTTCAGAATTCAAAGCAAAATCGGCCTGGATTTCTCCATCAACAACCAAATCCGGATAGTATTTGTGAAGATAGGCAACGGCTTCGGCAACTTTTCTTGCTCCTTCATCATTAGAGGAACCAAAGTTTGAGAAAGACACCATGGCAATGACCGGTTCCATTCCAAACATACGTACAGTTTTGGCAGTCATCAATGCGATTTTTGCCAGCTCATCAGCAGTCGGATTTGGATTTATAGCGGTATCCGACAGAAAAATCGGGCCTCTCTTTGTCATCATCATATTGGTTGTCGCAATCTTAGAAACACCCGGTGCTTTGTCAATAAGCTGCATCATTGGTTTTACGACAGACGGATAACTTCTGGAATAGCCCGACACCAAGGCATCTGCTTCACCTTCATTCACCATCATGGCTGCGAAATAATTTCTTTCGCGCATCCATTTCTGAGCATCCAGCAAACTGGTTCCTTTTCTTCTTCTGGCTTCCCAGAATGAATTGGCATAACGCAATCTTCTTTCATCTTCTTCAGGCGTTTTCGGGTCGATGATAAGAACATCGGCATCAAAGCCTAATTCTTCTTTCAGTTCCTGGATGATTTCACGATTTCCAAGAAGAATCGGAGTTCCGATTTTTTCTTCCAGAACAATCTGCGCTGCTTTTAATACGTCTAAATGGTCTGCTTCTGCAAAAACCACACGTTTAGGGTCAGTTTTGGCGCGGTTGGCCAACAAACGAACCATTTTATTATCGGAACCAAGACGTTCCATCAATTCTTCTCTGTATTTATCCCAATCCTGAATTGGATTTGCCGCAACTCCGGAATCCATCGCTGCCTTGGAGCCACTACGGAAATCAATCTCGGGTCAAATGGTTTCGGGATGATATAATCTCTTCCGAATACCAGTTTGGTTTCTCCATACGCAATATTTACCTGCTCCGGAACGGTTTCTTTTGCCAATAAAGCCAATGCTTTTACGGCAGGCATCTTCATTTCTTCATTGATTTTTGACGCACGTACATCGATAGCTCCTCTAAAAATATATGGGAAGCCCAATACGTTGTTTACCTGATTAGGAAAATCTGAACGGCCGGTAGCCATAATAATGTCCTTACGGGTTGCAATGGCAAGGTGATAGTCAATTTCCGGGATTGGATTCGCCATCGCAAAAACTATCGGGTTTTCTGCCATTTGCATCAGCATTTCTGCCGACATTACATTTCCGGAAGAAAGCCCAAGGAAAATATCGGCACCAACCAATGCTTCTTCCAGCGTTATGCTTTTTTCACCATTGGCATATTTCCTTTGCATTTCTGATATGTCGGTCCTGTTTTTAGAAAGAGAACCTTTTCTATCAAACATGATGACATTTTCAGGATTGATTCCAAGCAATACGTATAGATTAGCGCAAGCCAAAGCCGCAGAACCGGCACCGGAAACCACCACTTTTACGTCTTCAATTTTCTTTCCGGCCAATTCCAAAGCATTAAGCAAGGCGGCTGATGAAATAATTGCAGTTCCGTGCTGGTCATCATGCATTACAGGAATATTCAACTCTTCAACCAATCTTCTTTCTATCTCGAATGATTCCGGAGCTTTGATATCCTCCAGGTTGATTCCTCCAAAAGTTGGAGCTATATTTTTTACCGTCTCAATAAACTTTTCGACGTCTTTAGTATCTACTTCAATATCAAAAACATCAATATCGGCAAAGATTTTAAACAATAAAGCTTTCCCTTCCATTACCGGTTTTGATGCTTCCGGGCCAATATCTCCCAATCCTAAAACGGCAGTTCCGTTTGAGATTACGGCTACCAGGTTTCCTTTTGCTGTATATTTATAAACATTATTTACATCCTTCGCAATTTCAAGACAAGGCTCGGCTACACCTGGCGAATAGGCTAACGACAGATCTCTCTGTGTTGCGTATGCTTTGGTTGGAACGACTTCAATTTTCCCAGGCGATGGTTTCGCATGATATAACAGCGCTTCTCTTCTTTTACTGTACTTGTTCATTTTTGTATATTTTATTCGGACTTACAAAGGTAAAAGTCTGAATGGAACTGAGAAACTTTTAATGCTATTCTTTTCATTATATTATGTTTAAGAGTATTTTGCCAAATAAACAATCATTTTAACGAATGTATTTTATGTTCTATTATTTTTTGTACATTTCGTTATCATCAACAATGCTTCATAAATTTTACAAATTCATTGCAACTATGAAAAAACTGCTTTTAATGCTATGCATTATTACCGCCAGCCTTCAATCTTGCCAAAAAGAAAAAGGCGAAGTTTCTAAAAAAGAAGATGGAAAGCTAAAAACCATATTGGAAAACTATTATCAGGAAAGGCTGAAACTTTTCCCTCTGGAAGCGACCAGTGCAGGCGACAATCGCTATAATAACCTGCTTCCGAATGACGCTAGTGATGACTATATCGCTAAAATAAAAGCGTTTTTTACAAAATATAAAGAGGAACTCGCAAAATTTGACGATTCTACTTTGTCTGAAAATGACAAGCTAAGTAAAGCAATACTGTCTTGGGAATGTGATGCAAATCTGGAAGCTCTCACATTCAGAAAAGACCTGATGCCTATCAACCAGTTTGAAGGAATGCCTTTGATGATAGGCCAATATGCCAGCGGTTCAAGCGCACAGCCATTCAAAACTGTAGAAGACTATAACAACTGGCTGGAAAGACTAAATGGTTTTAACGATTGGGTTATTACTGCTGAAGCCAAGATGAAAGAAGGCGTTTCAAAAGGATATGTACTGCCAAAAGCACTGACCTTAAAAGTAATTCCTCAATTAAAAGATTTGGCCAAAGAAGACAAGACCCATATATTTTATGCTCCGCTAAATGCTTTTCCAAAAACATTTACAGAGGATGAAAAGAAAACGATTACAGACAACTACACAAAACTGATTGCTGAAAAATTAGTACCGTCTCTTAAAAACTTATACAATTATGTGAATACAGACTATCTTGCAAAAAGCAGGACTACAAGTGGCATTAATGCTATTCCGCAAGGTGACGCTTATTACAAGCATCTTATTAAACGTTATACGACTACCGACCTTACGGCTGATGAAATCCATAAGTTAGGTCTGAATGAAGTGGCGCGTATTTCTGCCGAAATGGAAAAAGTCAAAAACCAGGTGGGATTCAAGGGAAACCTGAAGGATTTCTTTAATTATGTTCGTGACAAAAAAGAGCTGATGCCATTTACTGAACCGCAACAGGTCATCGACAACTTCAATGCGATTCATGAAAAGATGAAGCCAAATCTGGATAAGCTTTTTGATTTAAAACCTAAAACGCCTTTTGTTGTGAAACGAACCGAAGCTTTTAGGGAAAAATCAGCCAGTGCGGAATACAATCCGGGGTCGGTTGACGGAACGAGACCGGGTATTTTCTACGTTCCAATTCCAGACGTTAAGAAATACAACTTCTATGCTGATGAAGATTTGTTCCTACATGAAGCAATACCGGGACATCATTATCAAATTTCATTGCAACAGGAAAACACCAGCCTTCCGGAATTTAGAAAAACGATATGGTTTAATGCTTATGGTGAAGGCTGGGCACTGTATACCGAATCCTTAGGAAAAGAATTAGGACTTTATCAGGACCCGTATCAATATTTTGGAATGTTGAGTGCTGAAATGCACCGCGCCATCCGTCTTGTAGTAGATACCGGATTGCATACCAAAGGCTGGACCCGCGAACAGGCTATTCAATATTCTATAGAAAATGAAGCAGAACCTGCCGAAAGTATCGTTGCCGAAATCGAACGTTATATGGCTATTCCGGGACAGGCTTTATCTTATAAAATAGGGCAATTGAAAATACGTGAACTTCGTACTAAAGCCGAAAAGGAATTGGGAGCCAAATTCTCTATAAAGGAATTCCACAATCAGGTTCTGGAATCAGGTTGTTTGCCTTTAAAAATACTGGAAGACAAGATTAATAATTGGATTCAAAGCAAGAAATAATACTAAAAGCCTCATTACTGAGGCTTTTTTTAATTTAAGGTTTAATGTCTATTGGAAAGTTTAGCCCGATAAAGGAATCTGTTTTGAAAGGCTTGTTTTTTATTTTAGACGCGGATTATCACGGATTAATTACGCGGATTTGGGAAATCTATACCACATGATGAATGTGACTCTAATGATTTCCTTCATAAACTTTGCGGCTCAGCGTCTTTGCGAGCAGCTTTTTTCAACCTAGAGTCGCAAATAAAAAATCTGATTTTAAAAGGTTTCCATTCAATTCTTTTTTTATTTTAGACGCGGATTATCACGGATTAATTACGCGGATTTGGGAAGTCTATACCACATAATGAATGCAACTCTAATAAATTCCTCCATAAACTTTGCGGCTCAGCGTCTTTGCGAGCAGCCTATTTTCAAGCAGAGTCGCAAAATAAAAATATAAACCCGAAATACTTTTTCTAATTTTTCATCTATTTTAAAAAATCAATATTCCGTTTCAAGCCATCATATTTGGCACGTTTAACAGCGGAGTTTTTAAAAACGGCCCGAAATGTTTCTTCTGTGATTTCTTCCCAGTCTTTTTTGGTCATGGAAAGCAATTCCTGATTCGGGTTGAATAGGGGTTCATTATGAGGTTTGGAGAACCGGTTCCACGGACACACATCCTGACATACGTCACACCCAAAGGCCCAATCATCAAATTTGCCTTTCATTTCCTGAGGAATGTTGTCTTTTAATTCTATAGTGAAATAGGATATGCATTTACTTCCGTCAACTACATAGGGAGCAATAATCGCACCTGTAGGACAGGCATCGATGCATTTTGTACAGGAGCCACAATGGTCTGTTACAGCGGTATCATATTCCAGTTCCAAATCGACAATCAGTTCCGCAATAAAGAAAAAAGAGCCTACCTGTTTGCTCAAAAGGTTACTGTTTTTGCCAATCCAGCCTAACCCGCTTTTGGCCGCCCAGGCTTTATCCAAAACCGGAGCCGAGTCTACAAACGCCCGTCCCGAAACTTCACCGATATTTTCCTGAATCGAAAAAAGGAATTCCTTTAGTTTTTCCTTTATGACAAAATGATAGTCCTGTCCGTAGGCATATTTTGAAATCTTATAGCTGTCTGCTATCTGGGTTTGTTCCGGATAATAATTCAACAATAACGAAATGACGCTTTTTGAATCGTCAACCAAAAGCGTGGGGTTTAATCTTTTGTCAAAATGATTTTCCATATAACCCATCTGTCCGTGGGCATTATTCTTTAGCCATGCCTCCAATCTTGGAGCTTCTTCTTCCAAAAATCCTGCTTTAGATATGCCACAAGAAATAAATCCGAGGCGCTGGGCTTCGGATTTTATAAATTGCGTGTATTTGGATTTGGGATTTATGATTTGGGATTTATGATTTTAGACTTGTGACTTTATACTTTAGACTTGTGACTTTACACTTTTTAGACTTAAGATTTGTTTAGGCGTGATTTCATTGATTTGACTGTGCTGACAAAGATTGCTGTTAGTTCGTTTCCTTCTTTCCAGATTTGGTTTAGTTGTGTGTAATCAATCCATTTTTTCTCTTGAAGAATTTCATCCAAAATAACTTTTCATCAGCTTCTTCAATGACAATTGACATTTTGGAAATAAATTCCCTGTCACTTCTTGCCCTACAAACAGCCCTGTAATTTGCTCCTATCGAAGTACCACTTCTAACTATCTGATTGGCAATTGCCCTTCCTGAAATTGTATTTGGCAGTTTTTCTACCACATCAATTACCATTAACGAGAACTTTTCTGTTCTTGCTTTTAATTCTTCCGAGGTCATGCATAATTATTTTAAATGGCTTATATCTTATTCTCTTCAACCCCACAACACAAATCAAAAATCTTAAATCCTAAATTTCAGAAGTCAGAAATCTTAAATCTTAAATTTAAAAAAGTCCTCCCTGGATATTTGTCCTGATTTTCCCTAAATGTTTATAGGCTTTTTCAGTAACTTCTCTTCCTCTAGGGGTTCTTATAATAAAACCTTCCTGAATCAAAAACGGTTCGTAGACTTCTTCAATCGTTTCGCCGCTTTCTGAAACTGCTGTTGCCAAGGTCGATAATCCTACCGGACCACCTTTAAACTTATCGATAATTGTTGTCAGGATTTTGTTGTCCATTTCGTCCAATCCATGGGCATCGACATGCAGGGCTTTCAATGAAAACTTTGCAATTTCTATGTCAATCTTCCCATTTCCTTTGATTTGGGCAAAATCACGTACTCTTCGTAATAATGCGTTGGCAATTCTGGGAGTTCCACGGCTTCTTCCGGCAATTTCGATCGCTGCTTCCATTGTAATTGGCATTTTTAAGATTGCCGAGCTGCGTTCAACTATTGAAGTCAGAAGTTCTGTCGTGTAATATTGCAAGCGACTCTGGATTCCGAAACGGGCACGCATAGGTGCTGTCAGTAATCCGGATCGCGTGGTAGCCCCAACAAGTGTAAACGGATTCAGATTTAATTGTACAGTTCTGGCGTTTGGACCTGATTCTATCATGATGTCAATTTTGAAATCTTCCATTGCAGAATATAAATATTCTTCCACAATAGGGCTCAAACGGTGGATTTCATCAATAAAAAGCACATCGCGTTCTTCAAGATTGGTGAGCAGTCCTGCCAAATCTCCGGGTTTATCCAAAACAGGACCAGACGTAATCTTGATACCGGCACCCAATTCGTTTGCCAAAATATTGGCAAGCGTCGTCTTTCCCAGACCCGGAGGTCCGTGAAACAACGTATGGTCTAATGCTTCCTTCCTAAGATTAGCTGCCTGGACAAATACTTTCAGATTCTCCAATACCTGATCTTGCCCTGTGAAATCATCAAAGGACAAAGGCCTTAATCTTTTTTCAAAATCAAGTTCTTCTGAATTGTAATTGTTACTTGTTGGATCTAGATTTGCATTCATCTGGCAAAGATAGAGAAAATGTTGATTTCCTGTCCGGGCTAATTACCCTACATTATAGCCTTTGGCCAAAATAGATTGCCATTCCGGATGCCTTTTCAGATAGGCCGCAACAAACGGGCAAAGTGGCGCTAAAGTATATCCGTTATCCTTAACGAAATTCAGGGCTTTCTCAACCATGCTTCCTCCTACGCCTTTACCTTCCAAAGCTTTTGGCACTTCGGTATGTGTAAGATACATGATGTTGTCTTTGTTGATGATGTATTCAATAAAGGCTATATGATTTTCAACTTCCATTTCGAATCTTCTCTTGTCCTGATTTTGAACCAATGGAATGTCAGCATATTTATCGCTCATAGCAAAAAAAATTTAAAGTTAGGGAATGAGGAAAGGTACAGAAAAAATCGACACCAGTCAAAATAAGGTTTTTTTAATATCTTTAACACAAATTAACAAACAACCTTAAAAAATTATATGAAAGACCAACAAGAAGACAATCATTTAAAGCGGGAATTAGGATTATTGGATGGAACGATGCTCGTTGTGGGTTCCATGATTGGTTCCGGAATTTTTATTGTGAGTGCCGATATTGCCCGACAGGTCGGTTCTGCCGGATGGCTAACGCTAATCTGGGTCATTTCCGGGCTGATAACCGTTATTGCCGCAGTGAGTTACGGAGAGCTCAGTTCGATGTTCCCGAAAGCAGGCGGACAATATGTTTATCTTAAGGAAGCTTACAATAAACTGATTGCTTTTTTATATGGTTGGAGCTTTTTTGCCGTTATACAAACCGGCACGATTGCAGCGGTTGGGGTTGCCTTTTCAAAATTCGCGGCTTATTTGTATGAACCATTGAGTGATGAAAATATTTTGTTTACGATAGGCTCTTTTAAATTAAATGCTGCACAGATTGTTTCTATCATTACGATTATACTACTGACCTATATCAACAGCCGTGGTGTTAAAAACAGCAAAACGCTTCAGACCGTTTTGACTATTATTAAAATACTTTCACTTCTTGGCCTTGTTGTTTTTGGATTGTTTATGGCTGCAA
>OGQD01000444.1_pt1 | contig 31743 bp, 19 predicted proteins | sample 1553091 | NCBI WGS metagenome assembly OGQD01 (sample SAMEA2580290, study PRJEB22360) | human gut metagenome | biome: human gut; feature: human-associated habitat; material: faeces | place: Denmark | collected 2008/2010
TGGCCGTGGCGGATGCCGCCGATGCTGTGGAAATATTCAACTCGGCAAGAATCTGACGTAGGTCGACGCTTATTGGCGCGTCCATGGCATTGACCACGCGCACGTAGGTCTCTCCGGCTTTGTCATTACGTGATACGGTGACGGTACGCCTTGGCTCGTCCTTAACCTCCGTGCCATCCGCAATCAGCGTTCCATCGATGTACAGCTTCATGGCTTGGCCGCGATCGGTGACGTCAACGTGCACCTGCCAAGTGGTGCCCGGTCGCACTTCGTTCATGGAGACTTCGGTGCCGGCAAGCGCGTAGGCGGTGCCGTCGCGGACCACGCGCACGCTGTGTCCTCGACCAAGTGAGATGATGTTGTGGTTCTTGCCGTCGATATCGCCACAGATGAGGTCCATGCCCCATCGTCCCTCGTAATAGACGACGGTAGTGTCGATACTGTAGGAATCAGCGTGCAGATCGAGGGCGGTGTCGATGGTTCTGCCATCGTAGGCCACGTTGCCGAGATTAATCGTCTCCCCGGATGCGGTGGTGATGGTGAGGTTGTTGAGATCGGCTTTGGCATTGCCCGCGATGCGTAGTTTCACGGTGTCCGGCAGGCTGCGACGCAATGTGGACGGGCCTTCGACGGCGACGGGCCACGCGGTGTCGGCCGTGGTGGTGGCGTACATCTGCTGCACCCAATAGCTGTAGGGATGGTAGGCGCGTTCGTTGTCGAAGTAGATGAGGTCCGGATTCCAGCTATGGTGCCCATTCTTGGCGAACAGCGGGGCGTAGGAGGCCATGGCCACCACATCGCCGTTGAGTTCCATGCGTCCCATGAAGGCCGCTTCGGACAGGCCGTTGATCAGTTGGGTGTTCCAGGAGCCGTATTCGCCGAGGTAGACCTTCGGCCCCTTGCGGTCCGTGTGGTCGTAGTGGTCGAGGTTGTGGAACCACCAGCTGGACGACTGGTAGGAATGTTCGTCGACGATCGGCAGACCCGCTTCGCGCGCGTACTTCCAGCCTTCCTCATAATCCTGACCGCTAGGAGCGGGACCGACGGTGCCGACGACGACGATGTCCGGATATGCGGCTTTGACGGCGTCGAAAATCTGCTGGAAGCGGTTCTTGAACACGTCGTCGATAAGATCCTCGTTGCCGATGCCGAGGTATTCGAGGCCGAACGGCTCCGGATGGCCCATGGCGGCACGCTTGGCACCCCATTCGGTGGCGGTGCTGCCGTTGCAGAATTCGATGAGGTGGAGCACTTCATCGATGTAAGCGGGCATATCCTCCTGCGCCACCGGCACCGGGCCTTGGCTGGTGTTTTGGCAGCTCACGCCGGCGGGCAGCACCGGCAGCGGCTTGGCGCCGATTGTTTCGCACAGGCACAGGTATTCGTAGTAGCCGATGCGGAATGACTGGTGGTAGCCCCAGAGGTTGAAGTTGTGCGGACGATGCTCGACCGGTCCAATGGTGCGGTCCCAGTGGTACATGTTGTCCATGCCGAGACCGTGGGTGATGCAGCCGCCGGGGAATCGCATGAATCGTGGTTTGAGGTCGGCGAGCGCCTCCACCAAATCCGGGCGGAAGTGCTTGAGGCCGCGGTAGGTGGTACGTGGCTCCAAGGTGACGAAGTCGAGGTCGATGACGCCTTCGCCGTCGAAGGTCAGGCGCAATGTGCCCTGTGTGGCCACGCTCGAGCCGGCATCGCCGTGCTCAGGAACGGTCAGCGAGGCTTGGTATGTCGTCCATGCCGAGGCTGAGACGGTGATGGTGTTTTCGGCGATGATGCTGCCGTCGTCTCCGCGCAGCGAGACCGTCACCGGCATCGCGCTTTCCGATCGCACGCGCATCCAGGCGGTGAAATCGTAGGTTTCTCCGGCACGGAACACCATGCCGTCCCAGCCGGTGTTGTCCAGCGCGGCAGGGGCATGTTCGACTTCCACCGTCGCGTAATGCGGGTTTTCGGTGGCAACCGGGTCATTGTCATGGATACCGAAGGCTGCGAACGAGCCTTCCGGCACGATTTTACGCCAGAAGCTGTAGTTGCTCCAATCGATGGAGTCGGCGCGGTTGTATTCGAAGGCGCCGTTCTGCACGAGGTCGGCGTTGAGGCCGCCGTCGCCGGAGTAGCTGATGTCTTCGAAGAAGATGCCCCACAGGTCGGTGCTGATGGCGCGCACGCCCGCTTTGTCGAGTGTGGCGGTGAGTTTGTCGGTCATGGTGTGGCCGTCAGCCGGATATTCGTCAGCCGGGGCGACGGAAACGGTGGTTGGGATCGTCATCGAACCTCTCTTTTCGTTCGGGATCGCTATGGGGGCTGTGTCGCGGAAAGCAGGACGCCGTCATGCGAACCGTATATGTATCGTTACACATACTAGCGCAAATCCAATCATCCGCAATGGAGGCAATATATCGGTGAGTCTTTGTATTTGCAACGATTTTACAGAATCAAGAGAATATAATATCGTTACATATCAATCATAAGTTTTCAAGGAGCGGCATATGACCAGCAGCACACCGACGCTACGCGACGTGGCCGCGGAAGCGGGCGTCTCCCCCATGACCGCGTCGAACGCGCTGCGCGGCAAGCCAGGCGTCAAGGAATCGACCCGCGCCAAAGTGATCGCCGCAGCGAAGAAACTCAATTACCGCATCAATCTGACGGCCAGCATGCTCAAATCGGGCCGCAGCAACATCATCCACGTCATCGTCAACGAATTCGATTCGCCGTTCTATTCAAAGCTCACGCAGGCGTTGAGCAACGAAATCGTGTCCCGCGGACTTATTCCATTCATCGAGCAGACGCAGTATTCGCCGGACGCTGCCGAGCACGCGCTGAGCAGCAATCCGTTCTCCGGGCAGCTGTTCGATGGCGAGATCCTGCACGCCACAGGCTTGGGCACAAATGTGCCGCTGTCCAAACTCAATGGCGGCAGACCATTCGTGCTGCTGGACGCCTGCGAGGAGACGCCGACCGTCGATGCCGTGAACTTCCCCAACGAGGAGGCCGAACGCGCGGCGATGCAGCATCTCATCGACCGCGGATGCCGCAATATCGCGATCGTCGGCCACCGGTTCGCCCCCCGCGCCGATCTGGCGCATGCCCAGAACGCGTTCGCTCTGCGATTGCGCGGCGCATGCGGAGCGCTGTCCGACGCCGGACTGCCCTATGACGAGTCGATGGTGTTCGAAGCCGGGGATGTGGCCAATGGCATCATCGCCGGGCATGCGATTGCGGAACGTATTCTCGCCGCACGGAGCGGACATGGTGGCACCGAGTTCGACGGCGCGTGCTGCGCCAACGATTTCGCGGCGTTCGGCGTGATACGCGGGCTCGCGGACCGCGGACTGCGCGTGCCGCAGGACGTGAAGGTGATCGGTTTCGACGGCGTGACCTCCGGGTCGTACACGACGCCGGCGTTGAGCACCATCCAGGTCGATTTCACGCAGCTTGCGAAATTCTCGGTCGACATGCTGTCCGAGCGTATCGATCATGGAGCAGACGAGGCGTTGCCGCCAAGACGGGCCATCATCGGCTACCAGCTGGTGGACCGGGAATCGACCGCGGTCTGAGGATAACGCCCCGATGGCAGGCAATCCGCCATAGGCAGCAGCCTTCGCGGCCAATCCCACTCAATCGGAATCACTCAATCGGAATCAATCGCCATCATTCATCAAGGAATCTCTAGGAGCATCATGAGCATCGACACCCAGGCCTATCTGTTCGTGCATTTCATCGGCGAGGAACGCAATCCCACCGACGAACAGCTGTACTTCGCGCTGAGCCGCGACGGCGTGCATTGGAGGGATCTGCGCCCGGCCGGCAGTCCGGCGTTGACGTGGCTAGGCGGCGAGAAGGGCGTGCGCGACCCGCATATCGTGCGCGACCCACGTGGTGGATTCCACATTGTGGCCACCGATTTGAGCATCTATTACCGTGGCGGCTGGGGGCCGAACGATGGCGCCACCACGAATGGATCGACCGGCCTGGTGATCTGGGACTCCCCTGACCTGGTCCATTGGAGCGAGCCGCGCCTGGTGGACGTGGCCTCGAAGATTCCGGACGCTGGCATGGCTTGGGCTCCGGAGGCGAATTGGGATCCGAATCGCGGGCAGTGGATCGTGTTCTGGTCCACGAAGAGCAACGCCGAAAGCTCCGCGGATCCATTGGCCAACGAGCTCGGCGATCCGACGAATGTGTATTATGCGACGACCGTTGATTTCAGGGTGTTCTCCGATCCGGTCAAGTGGATCGATCGTAAGAATGTGATCATCGATTCGACCATGCTGCGCGACGATGACGGCTGGTGGTACCGCGCGTCCAAGGACTCGGAAATCACCATCGAACGCACCCGTAACCCGTATGCGACGACCTACGAGGTGCTGCGCACCGACGACCCGAATGAGTGGTCGTATGTGGGCACGCTCACCGACATCTTCGGCAATGGCCGGTATTCCATGCACTACTTGGAAGGGCCGGAACTGTTCCGTTACAACGACGAAGACGTGAAGGTGGTCAACGACAGGACCATGCCATTCGGCCTGATGTGCGACCAGTACGCGGAGTCCAAGGGCTACCTGTCGTTCCGCGCCGCCTCGCTCGCCTCGCATGATCCGGCCGATTGGCAGCGCGCAGACGATATCGATTTCGGCGCGCTGAAGAAGCGTCACGGCGCGATTCTGCCGATCACGGCCGCCGAATACGACGCCATCGAAACCGCCTTCGCCCTGTAGGCGGCGCGATTGTCCATCCGTCGCAACCGCTCAGGCGCGGCGGATGGCGAAGATGCGGGCGGACGGCTGCTTGGAGGTGGCCGCGTTGAGCCGGACCGTCTCGGGGTCCATGCGCTCGACGGTCCACGGCTTGGCGTCGGGCGCATGCTCGGGAACGGCCGGATTCGGGAAGATCTGCTCGATATGGCAGTCCTCGGACAGCGGCACGTTCACGGAAGGCGTGCCGCCGCGACGCCAGACGATGATGTAATCGCACGGATCGTCGTCCTCCGACGGGAGGAATGACGGATGGCGCAGACCGACGACGAGCCAATCGCCATCGAAATCAGGCAGACGGGCCGGCCAGAACGGCACCAATTCCTGCTGCTCGGTCAGCACACGGCGGTGCAAGGCCACCGCATCCCGCACCAAGGCAAGCCGATGCTCGTCCATGCGGTCAATGAATCCGGACAGGTACAACCTGCTGAGTATGCCCGTGGCCAGCGTGAAGACGGCGGTCTCATCGTCCATCTCCTGCTGGGCGTAACCCCAGTTGCCTTGCTGTTCCGGCAGGATCGTCAGTCCGGCGCCGGCGGCGATCGCGGCGTAAATCAGCGGATCACACTGGTCGGAGGTGGATTGCAGGTCCAATCGTTGCAACTGCGCGTAATCGGCGCGCATCGCACCGGAACCGCAGTTTTCGATCATAACGTCCGGATGGCGGCGGCGCAGGTCGTCCAGCCAGTCAAGATAGGCGCGGCAATGGCCGAGCAGGCCAGCGCCGGCGGATTCGGCGTCGAGATCAGTGCCGACGCCGGGGACGGTGTTGTAGTCGAATTTGAAGAAGACCGCGCCGAAATCGTCAATCAGCCGGTCGACGGTGCGAGTGACGTGCTCGCGTGCGGCGGGCGAGCGGAAGTCAAGCAGGTACCGGCCCGAATCGCAGACGCGCACACCGTGGCGCTGGAAGAACGCGTCATCGGGCAGACTTTGGGCGAGCGGCGATTTCACACCGATCACCTCAGGCTCGAGCCACAATCCCAAGCCCATGCCATGCGCGCGGATGGTGTCGGCCAAACCCTTGAGTCCAGCTTCGCCGAAACGGTTCGTGGAGGCCTGCCATTCTCCGACCATGTCCCACCAACCGCCGTCCGTGCTGTCGTACCAGCCGGCGTCGATGCAGAAGATGTCCGCGCCGACGCGTGCCGCGCCCTCGACGAGCGGCAGCTCCTTCTCCAAGCGCGGGTCGCCGAACAGGGTGTTCATGTAATCGTTGTAGATGACGAGTCCCTGCGTGCGTTCGAACTGCTCGGAACGACCCAATTCGCGAGCCTTGGCGGCACGCAACGCACGGCGCTGCAATGTCATTTCGGCGACGGACTGCTGCCAATCGCCGGCCGAGATCGCGAAGGAGACCGGCACCGATTCGAAATCGTGGCCTTCACCCAGCTCCGTATACCAATGGTGGTCCTGATATTCCGGTCCGAACGCGCTGATGTGCAAACCGGGATCATCCTCGCCGATCTCCCATTCCCATGGGCCGTTGTGCTCGATCTGCCACATTACGGAGAAGTCGCGCGATTGGCGGCGCGAGCCCTCGACCTGTACGATGCCGGCCGGCTCATGCACGCCGGTGCTCCATGTGGAGGCGGAGCTCATGGCGAATCGCGAGCTGGATTGGCCGGGATTGATGACTTGATTGCGATTGCGCACCGATACGTCGCGCAGTGGACGGCTGCGCCAATCGTTTTCCACCGCCCACGCGGAGTCTCCCCAGAATACGCGGGAATGGTCGATTTTGCCGCAGTTGACGCGCATCGGCACCGTCAGATTCAACGACGACACCGCCTCGATAGGCAGCGGGCGCGCGGAGCTCAACCGCGTGTAGGTGCGCACTGCGGACAGACCCGGGAACGCTTCGAATACGGAAGTGACTACCAGCCCAGCCGTGGCGTCGGCATGGCGGACGGTTTCCGGCGAGGGCTGCGCGGCGGCTTCGGCCCGTTCGGCGGCGGTCGGTTCGAACGCGCGCCCGTGCGGCTCCAGTTCCGCATACGAAGCGAATTGGACGATCTCCAAACGATATGGTTCGGCGGACCCTTCCTCCGGCTCGGAGGCGGCGGCCGAGACGAATCGCAATACGCTGCCCGCCACCGTGGCGATCAAGGTGAGGCGATTGTCCTGCGATCCGGTGTTGGCGGCACGCACTTCGACGATCGGACGCGGATCACGTTCCAGCACGGTTCTTCCATCGTCGGCAACACGGCCGCCGATGGGCCCCATGCCGCGGCCTGCAACGTTGCACAATCGGACGGGGGAATCGCCTGCCGTGTCGAACAGCATGGAAACCACGCCATTGCCCCATTCGAGACGCCCGTCCTCACGGGGACATACGGGGTTCATTGCACCGGCACCGCTTATCATCTTCGACTCCTCAACCGTGTTCAGATACCGCCTGATCATTGACATGCATCGATCGACGTACCTGGTACTAGCTTAAGCGGTAAATGGGGCAAATCGCACGTGCGTGTCTACTCGAAGCGGAGATATGCGATGAACTTGACTGGCGCATCCTTGGTTTTGGCGATGTTGCCGAAACCAAGGACAGCCCCTTTGTCGGGCAGTCCCTTCGTCACTCGTCATGCTCACCCGCGTAGGAACACCGTCATCTCGTTCTCGCCACGGTTGGCCCATGCGAAGTATGGAATCAGCGTGGCCGTCGTCGTCTTGCGTTCGGCGGGACGCCAATCATGGTACAACGCGGAGGTTTGCGCGGAGTCTTCCACTTCACGCCAAGCGGGAATCGCCAGCGTGGTCATCGGCATATCGACGGCGTCCACCTCGCCGAGCCCCTGCTCGTCCTGCGCGACGGCGCCGGCATGGAAGACGATGCGATCAACGGACACGCAGGATGGATCGGATGCGATGCGCGCGATATCGGCGTGCAGCAGATGCAGGTTCGCGCCATTATCGACACCTTCCGCGCAGTAGGCCAGCGGTCCGCGCACGAACGCCACCTTTCCGGCGTCCTCGCGCACGAGCGGATTCGCGGCGACCATGTGGACCGGCATCGGGAAATCGAAATCGACGACGTCGCCGTCATGCCATGCGCCGGTCAGATACAGGTATCCGTCTCTGATGACGCGGGAGATGTCGTCGCGGCCGCGCACGGTGACCGCATCGGAAGCGGTTTCGCCACCGGCCCAAGCGGGCAGACGGAGGGCGATCGTGAAAACCGCGTCCTTGGATGCATCGGAAGCAGAATCGCCTGCATCAAAGCCCACCGCGACGGATCCCTTGCCGGACCAGGGCATATCGGACATGACGTCAAGGCGCACATCGGTGCCGGAAAGCCTGGCATGGACGCCGCCGCCCATATACAGATGCACATACAGGGTGGATGAGTCGTCTCCGATCGTGTAGGCGTACTGCTGCACGTCCTCCACGATGCGTGCGATGTTCGGCGGGCAGCAGGCGCATCCGAACCACTTCTGGCGCACCGGCTTGACGTGCGCCTTGCGTTCATCGCGATGGCATGCCTCGGGCACCACTTCGAGCGGGTTCACGTAGAAGAAGCTTTTGCCATCGAGTGCCATGCCGGCGAGCGTGGTGTTGTACAGCGCCGATTCCATGACGTCCGCATATTCGGATTTCGGCTGGATTTCCAGCATGCGGCGGGCGAAGAACGCGAGCGCGATGGCGGCGCAGCTTTCCGAATAGGCGGTGTCGTTCGGCAGATCATAGTCGAAGGAGAAGGCCTCCCCCATGTGTGTGGCGCCGATACCGCCGGTGATGTAGAGCTTTCGGTCGACGATGTTGCGCCATAGTCGTTCGCAGGATGCCAGCAGGTCGGAGTCGCCGGTCAGGCGTGCCACGTCGGCGGCTCCGGCGTAGAAGTAGGCGGCGCGGACGGCGTGTCCGAGGGCCTCCGTCTGTTCCGTGATCGGCTTGTCGGCCTGGTAGTAGGCGTAGTTCTGCTCGCGCGGCGCGTAGTTGCGGCCGTCCTCCCGGGCGCGGCGGCGGTCTTCGAGCTCGAAGTAGAGCGGTTGCTGGCCACGCTGGCGTACAAAGTGTTCGGCGAGGTCGGCATAGCGCTGTTCGCCGGTGGTCTCGGCGAGTTTGACGAGTGCCATTTCGGCGATTTCGTGCCCGGGATAGCCGTGCAGCTTGCCGTCGGCGGTGCCGAATCGGGAATCGATGTAATCAGCGAAACGGCAGGCCGCGTCGAGCAGCTTGCGTTTGCCGGTGGCTTGATAGTAGGCGATCGCGCCTTCGGTCAGGTGGCCGAAGCAGTACAGCTCATGGTGGTCCTTCAGGTTGGTGAAGTGCCGGTCCATGCCGTTGAGGATGTAGTAGGTGTCCAGGTAGCCGTTGTCGAGCTGCGCCGCGCAGACGATATCGATGGCGGTGTCGGCGGTCGCTTCAAGGTCAGCGTCCGGGTGGTGGGTCAGCGAGTAGCCGACCGCTTCGATCCATTTGGAGAAATCAGTGTCTTGGAACACGAAGCCGTAGAACTTGTCGGGATCGGGGTGCGCCGGGTCGTCCGGCAGGGCTTCGAAGCCGCGGAACGTGTATTTCGGCGGCACGAAGGCCTTGCCTTCCTTGTGGTGTTCTGCGTTCTGCGCGGCGGCGGCCTTGAAGTTGTGCATGCAGTAGCTGGGTGCGGCGCCGGGAACGTTGTCGTTCAGCGCGTTCCACTGGTAGGGAATCACCTGGGTGCGCACGAGTTCCTGCCGCGATGCCCAGAACGGGTCGGTGACGGTGGCGTCGCGCAATGCGATTGGATGGCTGGTGCGATTGGTGGTAGTCATGAGTGCAAGCGCTCCTTAGTGCATCGTTGTCTTGTTAACGCTCACAATCCATTATTCCACGGGTTGCTCCAAAGTACATTCCGCATGGCGGCATGTCCGACGGGAATCCCACCGCGGCAGCCGGCCCAAGATGGCCGCGCATTGGCTGCGCGACCGTTGAGCAGGCATTTCGGATTGCGGATATACGGGCTAAGGGGCAGAGCAGCTAGCCGCCGGGGCTGGCGGCCGGCTGCTCAGACCTTGATCATGGCGTACTGCGATTCGTAGAGCCGGTAGTAGGCGCCATGGCGGGCGAGCAGCTCGGCATGGTTGCCCTGCTCCACGATCTGCCCGTGGTCGATGTAGCAGATCTCATCCGCATTCTCGATCGTGGACAGGCGGTGCGCGATGATGAAGCTCGTGCGTCCCTTGAGCAGATGGTTCAGACCGGCCTGCAGCGCCTCTTCGGTACGCGTGTCGATATTCGACGTGGCCTCGTCGAGAATCAGAATGCGCGGGTCGGCGAGCAGCACGCGCGCGAACGCGATGAGCTGGCGTTGGCCCGCGGACAGGGTCGAACCGCGCTCCTCCACCACGGTGTCGTAGCCGTCTGGCAGTTCCATGATGAATTCGTGCGCATGCACGGCCTTGGCCGCGGCCACGATCTCCTCGTCGGTGGCGTCCAGTTTGCCGTAGCGGATGTTCTCACGCACGTTGCCGGAGAAGATGAACGTGTCCTGCAGCATGACGCCCATCTGCCGGCGCAGGCTTTCCAACGTGACGGAACGCACGTCGTGGCCGTCGATCGTCACCGAGCCTTCGGCGACGTCGTAGAAACGCGACAGCAGGTTGATGATCGTGGTTTTGCCGGCGCCCGTAGGACCAACCAACGCGATCGTCTTGCCCGGCTCGACGTGCAGGTCGACCAGGTTCAGGATGTTGCGGCCGTCCGGCTCGTAGCGGAAAACCACGTCGTTGAAGTCGACGCGACCCTCGATCTGCGGCAGATCGACGGCGTCCGGCGCGTTACGAATCTCCGGCTGCACATCCAGCGTTTCGAAGATGCGCTCGAGATACGCGGAGCAGGTGATGAGCTGGTTGTAGAAGTTGCCGATGCTGATCACCGGGTTCCAGAAGTTGTTCGCGTAGCCGACGAACGCGATCAGCACACCCGTGGTCACGTCCACACCGCCGAAACCGGTGACGCCCACATAATAGATGAACGCGATCGTCATGACGGAAATGGTCTGGATGCCCGGCCACATAAGCGTCTGGATATGCACCGTACGCATCCACGCGGAACGCACAGCGCCCTGCTGTTCCTGGAATGTGCGGAACTGCGTGTCCTCGCGCGCGAACGTCTGGGTGGTCTTCACGCCGGCGATCGATTCGTGGATGAACGCGTTGAGATTGCTCTGCTTATTGGATAGCACCTGGTACGCGCGACGCTGGAAATGCTGTAATCCCAGCACCCACGCGATGAGCAGCGGGAACAACGCGAGACTGTACAGCGCGAGACGCCAATCCACGACGAACATGACCACTAGCGTGATGAAGAACGTGAACACGTCGGAAATCACGTTGACCAGACCGGAGCTCAGGGTGTCCGAAAGCGTGTTCACATAGTTGACCACGCGGATGAGGATTTTGCCATGCGGACGCGAGTCGAAATAGCTGAACGGCAACGTCTGAATGTGCGTAAACAGGTCGCGGCGCATGTCTTTAAGCATGAACTGGCCGACGCGCGTGATTTCCACAGTACGGTAGCGCAAACCGAATTCGTAAATGACGATGAGCACCGCCAGCAGTGCCACCAGCTCGCCAAGCAGCGCAAGGTTTTTCGCCGGAATGACACTGTCGATCATGATTTTCGTCAGATACGGTTCCACGACGTTGATGCAGCCCATTGCCGCCACGACGATGAGGATCCAGACCACGCGGGCCATGTACGGTTTCAGGTAGACGCCGACGCGCGCGAGGTCGCGCATATTGATCTTCTCTTCAAGGTCTTCATCGTCACGGAAGGTGTTGCGTTGTGCCATGATGTTATCCTCCCCCGCGTCTTACGCTTCGAATCCCTGCGAGCGGCCGGCATCCACGCCCAACTGCTTGCTGTAAATCTGCCAATATCGGCCGTGCGAGGCCACCAATTCGTCGTGCGTGCCACGTTCCACAATGCGCCCATGCTCCAGCACGAGAATCAAGTCGGAATCCTTGACCGACGAAATGCGGTGGGCGATTGTGACAATCGTCTTCTTCTCGTCCAAATCGCGCAAGTGCCGCTGAATCTCTGCTTCCGTTTCCATATCGACGGCGCTGGTCGTATCGTCCATAATCAGAATCGACGGATTGTCGGCGAGAGCACGCGCCAAGCTCAGTCGCTGCTTCTGTCCGCCGGACAGGCCGACGCCACGTTCGCCGACGACGGTATCGTAGCCGTCCGGCATGCTGCTGATGAAGCCATCCGCGCCGGCAATGGCGGCCATGCGGCGCACGTACTGTTCGTCGTAACCACGTCGTCTGCGCTGGCCGTCGTACTGACCGTTGTACTCAAGTCGGTTGCTTCGGTCGCCCGCGCCAAAGCTGATGTTGCTGCCGATCGTATCGGAAAACAGGAACGTATCCTGCGCGACGATGCAGACTTGCGATCGCAACGTGGCGAGCGGCCAGTCGCGCGCGTCGATGCCGTCGATGAGCACACGACCGGCGGTTGGGTCGTAGAAACGGGAGATAAGGTTGACGAGAGTCGATTTGCCGGAGCCGGTTTCGCCGAGGATTCCGAGTTTCGCGCCTGCGGGAACGTGGAAGTCGATGTCGCTGAGCACAGGCGTCCCCAGATCGTCGGGGAAAGCGAAGTCGACGTGCTGGAAGTCGATGGTTCCTGCGATTCTAGCCGATTTATCGGCGGCTTGCGCCCCTTGCGTACCTTGCGTACCGACTCGCGTAGTGCTTTGCGTGGCTTTCCCCGCAAACTCCGGCTTTTCGCGAATACGCGATTCGGCGGTGAGCAGCTTACGGATTTTTATGCATGCCGCGTTGAAACGTTGCCAGTCGTTGGTAAGCCATCCGGATTGGCGGATTGGGCTGTCAAGCATCCACAGGTATGAGTTGAACGCCACAAGGTTGCCAAGAGTCATGTACCCTTTGATGACGAGAAAGCCGCCGAAACCGAGTGTGATAAGTTGCAGCGAAAAGCCGAGACCGTCAAGCCAGGGCATGTATTTGCGGCTGTTGTATGCCTGGGCCATGTTGCGTTGCATATAGTCGTCGTTGCGTTCGTCAAATTTTTCGGTTTCGTACGATTCGCGTACAAACGCTTTGACGACGCGGTTGCCTTCGATGTTTTCCTCGACCATCGAATTCATTTCGGCGAGCGAGTTTCGGATATCGAAGAACAGGGGTCGTGCATGCTTCGACAGACCGCGTGTCAAAATGAACAGTGGTGGCGTGACGCAAGCGAGCGCAAGCGCAAGTCGCCAATCAATCGAAAACATCATGGCGAGCGCGCCGATGAACATGACCACGCAGTCAAGCGCTTGCAGGCTCACCCAGCTCAGTGCGTGGCGGATGGCGTCGGTGTCGGACGTCATGCGGCTCATGACGTCGCCAGTGCGAGTGTGGTTGAAGTAGGTGAAGTCAAGTTCGTGGAGTTTTTCGAATTCGTCGCTGACGAGACGATAGATGGAGTTCTGTCCGAAGCGTTCCATCCACATTTGGCAGCCGTAACGGGAGCCGACACGCACCACGGTGAGCACGAGCATCATGACGCACAGTCGGGTCAGTTCGTCCACATGGCCTTGGGTGATGACGCGGTCCACAATCAGTCCGGACAGCAGCGGGATGATGAGGGCCATGGTGTTGTTCACGCAGAACAGTACGACCGCGCCGGCCACGCGCGGCAGGTCAGGTTTGCAGTACGGCAGGATCCATGCAAGGTTGCCCGCCTGCTGGTTGCGTTTCGGATCGACATACATACGTAGCGTTCCTTCGAATTGTTTGCTTGGGTCTTGGTTGGGTTGTTGTTGGGTTGTGGTGTTGCGGCCATTCGTTGCCGCCACGATTCACGTCCGTCGTGTGTCGAGCGTCCCGTCACCGGCATGCCGCCGCCGGCCGAAACCCCTGTTCGGATTCGCAAACTCGACTTATTTTAAACGAACCGTACGCCGATGCAACAGATGTGTTTTCGGCGTGTCGCAATCATAATAAAATCAACATATATACCGTTACATACCACTGGTTTGCGGGTGCTGCGAAAACCGTCATCGGAGCCTGGCTCGCCGGAATCGGAGCATCGCATCGGAACATCGCACGATAATGGAATCAAGCTCGAACTATCGATACAAGCATCGGCGACGCACGTCGAGGAAAGGACGGCAAGGATGACGGACTTGGAGCGCATCCGCGCGAAGTTCGCTGCGGAATATGGCCTGTCGGAGGACATGCTCAGGAACGCGGAACGTTGGACGGAGACCACGGGCGACCTCGAAGGGGTTCCCGAGAACCTGCTGCCGGGCATTCTGGGAATGCGATTTGGCGCGATCGCCATCGATACGCCGCGTTCCGAACGCTGGAGCACGCCGGAAGACATCGATGTAATCGCCGACCTCGCCTACCTGCCGGATGGCGGGTACGATACGGCCGCGGGAGCGTGCCGCGGCCATTTGCTCGACCTGTATCTGCCGCATGACGCGGTATTGCGCGGTGGGCACACCCTGCCGGTGTACATCGATATCCATGGCGGCGGATTCACTTACGGATACAAGGAGCTGAACCGGAATTTCAACGTGCATCTCGCGGAACAGGGCTTCGCGGTGTTTTCATTGAACTATCGTCCGGCGCCGCAGACCGACTTGCGTGGGCAATTGGCCGATATCCAGGCGGCATTGCGTTGGATCGCAGCCCATATGGCCGATTATCCGGTCAATCCGAACGCGGTGTTCCTCACCGGCGATTCCGCAGGTGGCGCGTTGACGCTACTGACCTTGGCCATTGAAAACAATGCGGAAGCCGCGGCTGCGTTTGGCGTCGACAAGCCGTCCGGCATCCGATTCGCGGGTGCCGCTCCGGTGTGCGGCGCGTACAGTTCGGCGTCGTTGGAGACCATGGGCCGCAAGCTGACGGTCGGGTATGACCCGAACCGCCGTATCGGTCTTGAGCAGATGTTGGGCGTCGATTTCTTTGCGGGGCTCGAAGCCGCCGATCCGAAGTTCCTCACCGCTGAGGGTCTGGCGTTCAACGTCGATCTGCCACCCTTGCTCATCATCACCTGCGGCGACGATTTCCTTGAAGCCGACAATCTGGCGTTGGCCGCCGCCTTGTCGCGCAAAGGCGCCGATTTTGAATTGTTCGACCCGAAGCCGCGCCGCCATGAGACGTTGGGGCATGTGTTCGTCATCGGCATGCCATGGCTTGAGGAAAGCCGGGAATGCCTTGATCGAATCCGCCGCTTCTCATACGAACGCTGTTGAATAACGTGAATGGGGTGAATACTCCTCCGGAGTGCCCGCCCCATTCAATGGCCGTCGATGCCGCGACGCCGTATCAGCGGCGGACCATTTCCTCTTCGATCTGTTCGAGCGACTTGCCCTTGGTCTCAGGCACGAAACGCAGCACGAACGGGATGGACAGCGCGGAGAACACGCCAAAGATGGTGAACGGGCCGCCGACGTTGTTGCCGAACATGGCCAGCAGCATGAGGAAGAACTGGGAGACCACGAAATTGCCCAGCCAGTTGGCAGCGGAACCGAAGGAGCTGCCGATGCCGCGCACGCTCAACGGGAAGATCTCGCCGATGAGCACCCATGCGATCGGACCCCATGACAGCGCGAAGCCGAGGATATAGCAGGCGATCAGCACCATGGTCGGCACGGCCAGCGTGGCCACATCGCCGGTGAAGTTAAGCACGGCCAGCACCGCGAGGGCGATGGTCATCGTCACCGATCCGAAGATCAGCAGCTTCTTGCGGGGGAATTTGTCCATGATAAGCGTGGCCGCGATAGTGGCCACGAAGTTGACCACGCCAATGCCGACCGACACCCAGATGGCATGGTTTTCGGGGAATCCGAAGCCTTTGATGAACACCTGCGGCAGGAAATAGATCACGGAGTTGATGCCGACGAGCTGCTGGAACAGCATGATGCCGATCGCGGCGACGAGCGCAGGACGGGCGATGCGGAACAGCTCGCGGACACCGCCCTTGGTGTTCTGCGCGGCGACGGCCTTGATCTCGTCGAGCTCGAGCTGCACCTGCGTCTGATCGACGTCCTTGCGAATAAGGGTAAGTACTTTGAACGCCTCACGATCCTTGCCTCGACTCACCAGATATCGCGGCGATTCCGGCAGCAGCAGGCCGCCGATCAGCAGCAGGGCCGCCGGCACGAGCGCCGACCCCAGCATCCACCGCCAATCGCGGATGCCGGCGATATTGTGGCCGAGGAAGCCGAGATTGGACGCGTATGCCAGCAGGATGCCGAAAGTGATCATCAGCTGGAATAGCGTGGACAGCGATCCACGACGTTCCTTCGGCGCAAGCTCGGCAAGATATGCCGGAGTCAGCGAGGAGGCCGCGCCGACGGCGAGACCGAGGATGATGCGGGCCACGACCATCATCAGGAATCCCGTGGATCCCGCGCACATGCCCGAACCGAGCAGGAACAGTATCGCCGCCAGAATCAGCAGCTTCTTGCGGCCGAAACGATCGGACAGCGCGCCGATGGACAGGGCTCCCGCGCAGGAACCGATCAACACGGATGATGTGATGAACCCGGTCTGAGCCACGGACAGGCCGAAATCGGATTCGATGAGCGGCGAGGCTCCGGAGATGATGCCGGTGTCGAAGCCGAACAGCATGCCTCCCAGCGCGCCGAACGTGAAGATGAACGCGCTGTTGAGCGGGAAACGTGTGGAAACGCCACGCCCCACCTCCCGCTCGACGGCGTCGATCGTCGCGCCGACCTCATGGATGCCGGCTTCCACCGCACCTTCGGCGTCGTGTACTGGATTGGACGTCTGCACCGCAGTCATGATTCCACCTTCCATTCCCATCGATCCTCATCGATATGAGATGCAGCAATCGCAGCAAACAAAAAAGACCTGGAACGACGTATAGTGACGTCGTTCCAGGTCTTGCCTCGCATTGAGTAGCAACCCTGCCGCGCTTGTATGCTGCGTATATTGCATTCAAGTGTAGGTCATGGCGACATGCGACACTCCGATTTTTTAGAAAACGTTTACCGGTTATTTTTCAGTGCAGGAAAGCGTGAAGCACAGGCCAGCGGCACATGCTTTTCCCTCGTGCGGAGAGCCTCCTCGGATATCCACGAGCAAGCGGACCGAATCAAGCCGTCAAACCATCCACAAGCAAGCCGGCAAAAAGAAAGCCGGCGGAGAGAAGGCCGCCGGCTGAGAGAGAAGAGAGAAGAAGGGTTCAGTTATGGGATTCTTGAAAGAACCTCGCCAACAGCCGTAACCGTTGACATGTTCTATATAACCGCCCGACCCTTGGAGGAACGATGTGTGTTCCTGTCAATTCCCTGAGAATTTCGTAGCGGAAATGTCACGACGGTGCGAATTCGGGGGTTTATCCCACTGAATATCGCCCCAACGGCCTTCCTGCAGCTTGTTCAGCGCGGCAACAGACGATTGCACGGCATCTGCCGACACCGTCATGAAACGCCGCTATACAACACCGCCGCTCAACGACGCCGTGCACTCACACGCAATCGCGCATCTCACTCGGCGAATTTGTCGACGCGGCGATCGTAGGTCAGCAGGCCGTTGAGCTCCTCCTCCACGTCGGAAACCTGCGTATACACGTATCCCGCAAGTCCGCGCGATTCCAGTGCGGCCGCGGAGGCGAGCACGGAACGCACGGCGGCCCGCCAATCGTCGATCGAATCGTATTCACCGTAACCGTAGGCGCGCGACACCGCCGCATGCTCCGGTACGAGCTGCGCCAATCCGCCGAATTCCGAAATCACGAACGCGCGTACGCCGTGTCGCGCGACCGGCAGCACCACGTAATGCGCGGCCCTGCGGCGACGGCGGTGCTTCTTCTCGAATTCGGCCACGTATCCGCGCAACGGACCCTTGTCCGGGTAGATTTCCAGCGGACGGAAATAGTTGTGCACGCTGTGGTAATCGCCACAATGCTGGTCGTACCAGCCGCTGGTCGCGTCAATCGGACGGGTCGGGTCGAGCGCGTGGATGCGTTCGGCTGCGTCACACGCGTCGAATTGGCCCCAGCCTTCGTTGAACAGCGTCCACGTCACGATGGAGGGGTGCCCGCCGAGCATGTGCACCATCGCGTCGCACGTACGCGACCAATCGCGCCGGTAGATCGGGTCGTCCGCGCCGAGCGCCGTGAAATGTTTGGCGGTGTCGTCGCGGAATTTGTTCCATGTGGAGCGGATGAGCGTCGGCTTACGATTCGTGGTCCACGCATTGTATTCGCCGTCCGTGCCGCCGCCGGACACCGCGTCCTGCCAGACGAGCATGCCGAGGCGGTCGCAATGGTAGTACCAGCGGGCCGACTCGATTTTGATGTGCTTGCGCAGCATGTTGAAACCGGCGTTTTTCATGGCCGTGATGTCATGCGTCAGCGCCTCGTCGTCGGGCGCGGTCATGAGGCCGTCCGGCCAGTAGCCTTGGTCGAGCACGCCTTTGACGAAGAGCGGCTTGCCGTTGAGATGGAAGCGCGCCACCCCCTTCGTATCCGGTTTGATTTCGACGGAACGGAACGCGCAGTAGGAACTTACGACATCCATCGGCTGCGATTGCGCGACCGCCGCATCACCCGCCGTTTCCGCGGGTTTCGCCGACCCGTATCGCAATTCGGCCCGCACGTCATACAGATACGAATCGGCCGGCGACCACAGATGTTCGGCAGCTGTTGCGATTTCCGCACGCACCTTGCGCACGCCCGCCGGCAGCGTCTCATCCGCCACCACCGTGCCGTCCGCAGGGTCGGTGACGACGATGTGCAGTTTCGCGTTCGGCTTGTCGCCGCCGATTTCCGCACGGACGAACAACTTGCCGTCGGATGCCCCCTTGAGTGTCAGCGTGCGCAGGTAGGCTTCCGGCACGATTTCCAGCCAGACGCTTTGCCAAATGCCGCTTTGCGCGGTGTACCAGATGCCTTCGCGCTCGATTTTCTGCTTGCCGCGCAACTGCGCGCCCGAATCGTTCGGATCGTAGACGCACAGCGCGATTTCAAACGCGTCATCAGGGTCGATAAATGCCGAAATATCGACGTCGAACGGCAGGTAGCCGCCGACGTGCGTGCCCGCGAGCTGGCCGTTGACATAGCAGGCGCAGACATAATCGACCGCTTCGAAATGCAGGATGAGGCGATTCGCGTCGCCGATTTGCCGGACCGTTTCCTCTCCGCCGAGCGTGACGGGATGCACGACGGTGCGGTACCACAGCAGGTTGTCGGGGTAAATGGTCTGGTGCACGCCGGACAGCGCGGATTCCGGCGAGAACGGTACGAGGATCTTGCCGTCGAACGTTTGCGGAATGGCGGTTTCCTTGACTGCGCGGACCGCTTCGTCGCGGGTCAGCATCGCCGCCGTTTTGCGCCATTTCGGCGCGGTTTCGTCTTCCGGAATGGACGCGATCGCGTAATCCCACCAGCCATTGAGCATGGTGCAGTTGTCGCGTACCATGGTCGGGCGCGGGTGCTCGCCGAGTATGGGGGTACGACCCTCGTCCAGCGTGCGTTCGCCTTCCTCGGCGGGATTGAACGCCTTGTTGCCGGCGCGCGCGGACAGCCATTCATGGTCGATTCGTTCACCCCACGGTGTCCACAACTGCTGCAGCGGCTCACGGGAACGCATTTTCGTAGGAGCGGCCTTCAGTACGCGTTTGATATCCAGCATGGAGAGCCCCTTCCTGCAGCCTTGCATATCTCCGCTCTCATTGTAAATGGCGGTCGCGTTAAATGGCAGATGAATGGCAAGCGATTTTTGCAGGAAAGTGCGCGAATGTGCCGGAAGGCATAGGAAAGCAGAAGAATGGCGATTCAAAAGCCACGCGATATGTCACGATTTGAAAAAGTGCTGTAATTTTCAAATCGTGACACATGTAGGGGGTTGCGTGTTGAAATCAGCCTTCCAGCTTCGCCTTTTCGGCGGCGAGACGGGCGGCCTCGGCTTCGCGGCGGGCCTTCAGCTCGGCATCGAAGCGGGCGAGCTCCTCTTCGACGGCCTCCGGCGGAATCTTCGCGAAGATCGGGTGCGGCTTCGGCACCGAGGTGCCGGCCACGATCGGCTCGGAAGCCCACGGATGCACGGTTTCGCCCAGCTTGTAGTCGCCCGTGATGATCGGGTAGGTGAAGCCCGGCTTGTCGAGATCCTCAACCTCTTCCAGATGAGGCAGCGGCGAGAAGACGCCGGTTCCGCCGAGGGCCTCCCACACCTTCTGTGCGGAGTGCGGCAGGAACGGGGCCAGCAGGTGGTTGGCGTCGGACACGGCCTGGGCGGCGGTGTGCAGCACGGTGCCGAGGCGGGCCGGATTGTCCTTGATCTTCCACGGTTCGGTGGCGGAGATGTACTTGTTGATGTCGCCGACCACGCGCATCGCTTCGGACAGCGCGTTCTTCTGGCGGTGGTTTTCGATGAGTCCGCCGACGGTTTCGAACGCGGCCTTGGTTTCGGCCAGCAGCGCACGGTCCTCGTCGGTGGCGGAAGCCTCGTCGAACGCCGGAATCTCGCCGAAGTTCTTGTTGATGAGGTTGGCCACGCGGTTCACCAGGTTGCCCCAGGATGCGGCGAGCTCCTCATTGTTGTGGCGCACGAACTCGGCCCAAGTGAAGTCGGAATCGGAGCTTTCCGGTCCGGCCACGGAGATGTAGTAACGCACGGCGTCCACGGGGTAACGGGCGAGGATGTCCTTCACGTAGATGACGATGCCGCGGGAGGACGAGAACTTCTTGCCTTCCATGGTCATGAACTCGGAGGCCACGACCTGCTCCGGCATGTTCAGCGGACCGAGCTTGCCGGTTTCGCCGCCCTTGGAGCCCTGGCCGTTGTAGGCCAGCATTTCGGACGGCCAGATCTGGGAGTGGAACGTGATGTTGTCCTTGCCCATGAAGTAGTAGCCCGGGGTGGTCGGATCGTTCCACCATGCGCGCCATGCCTCCGGGTCGCCCTTGCGGCGGGCCCATTCGATGGATGCGGACAAGTAGCCGATCACAGCGTCGAACCACACGTACAGCTTCTTGTTCGGGTTGTCGATCCAGCCCTTGACCGGCACCGGAATGCCCCAGTCGATGTCACGCGTGATGGCGCGCGGCTTGACTTCCTTGAACAGGCCGATGGAGAAGTTGATGACGTTGGTGCGCCAGCCTTCGCGGGTCTTGAGCCACGCGAGATTGGCTTCGGCGAGCGCCGGCAGGTCGAGGAAGAAGTGTTCGGTTTCCTCGAAGCGCGGGGTTTCGCCGTTGATCTTGGATACGGGGTTGATCAGCTCGTCCGGGTCGAGTTCGTTGCCGCAGGCGTCGCACTGGTCGCCACGGGCTCCGTCGGCGCCGCAGATCGGGCAGGTGCCTTCGATGTAGCGGTCCGGCAGGGTGCGTCCGGTGGACGGGGAGATGGCGACTTTCTGGGTGTCCTTGTAGATGTAGCCGTTTTCGAGGCACTGCGTGAACAGTTCCTGCACGACCTTTTCGTGATTGCCGGTGGTGGTGCGGGTGAACAGATCGTAGCTCAGGCCGAGATCGCATAGGTCCTTGGCGATCACGCGGTTGTAGCGGTTGGCGAGCTCCTGCGCGCTCACGCCTTCCTTGTCGGCTTCCACCAGGATTGGGGTGCCGTGCTCGTCGGTGCCGGACACCATCAGCACGTCATTGCCCTTCATGCGCTCGTAGCGCGCGTACACGTCGGACGGCACGCCGAAGCCGGCGACGTGGCCGATATGACGGGGGCCGTTGGCATACGGCCATGCAACATTCACCAAAATATGACTCATGGTGCCCGATTATACAAAGCGCCATATCCCGTGTTTTCGGCGCATTCCGATTGGCGGAAGACGGGCGGATGGGGTCGATGACGTTCTCGCAGACCGGCCTGTATCAGGCTACGGTAGTCCACAAGGTTATCCACATTGTTGTATCACACAACAATCATCGTCCACTTATCCACTTTTTTCGCGAAGCCGGTGGCACGCCGCTTTCCGTATCAGCTACGGTACCCCGCATGGATACCTCCCCTCCCCTTTTGGGCGACGCCGACCTGCCCGGCCCCATTTGTTTGAATCGTTTGCATTCCCTAGGCGTGGTATGCAAACTTGACAACGACAACGCCTACTCGTATCACGATTCGCGCACGCTGTACGGCCGCGCCAGCATCATCTCAACGCTGATGCCGAGCCGTTCCGTGGCGTGCGCCGGCACCGCTGCGTGGGTGTGGTTGGGTGGCATGTTTCCCAACACGATCGACATCATTTCAAAAGCGCATTACCGAACGGCGAGGTACGGTCGCAAAGTCAGCGTTTTCAACCGACAGGCGCCCGACGAACATGTCACCGACGTCGGCCCGATCACCGTCACCACGCCCACACGCACCGCATGCGACCTTGCCATGAACTGCACGCCGGAAACGCAGTCGCCGGTCACGGAAATCGTATGCATGCTCATGCAGGAATTCCGGTTCCGCCCCGACGATTGCCTGCAGGTCATGCAGGAGGCCACCCATATTCGCAACGCGCCACGGGCACGCCAGTTTTTCCGGACGATTGACGGAAAGCAGTGACGGATATGCGCGAATCGCAACGGCCGTCGGAAAAACCACGGCAGACGAGACAGACGGGACAGACACGGCAAGCGTCTGCACAGTCGCGGCGCACGGCAAGCAAGAGATATGAAGAGCGCGCGAAACGTAGCAAACGTCATGGGCAACGACATGAACAGCATGGACGCCATGGCAAACGCCACGAACGACGTCGCGCACCGCCGAAATATCAGCCGCACGCGCGGCAGCGGGCATTGGTCGAACCGCCTGCGCCGCCGATCGAATTGACGCCGTTGGTGGCGTGCAGCGCCGACACCGCGCAAGATGTGCTGTGGCATATCGCGGAATATGCGCCGCGATTGCGCAAGTGGCTGGTCGCCAATCCTTCGGCGACGCCGGCGATGCTGGAATATCTTGCGCAGGTCGGCGGGCCGGGTGTGCCCGAAGCGCTGCGGATATTGCTGAAATCGTTGGAAATGAACGGTTCCGGAAGCGATCAGCCCTTCATCGCAAGCACGGCATTGTAGACCTGCTTGCGATTGGCGAGCGAGCCGTCAGACAGCGGATGTTCGGCGACAACCTGTGAAATCGCGTCCTTGATACGCAGGTTGTCTTCCTGCGCGCGGTCGACTGACAGCACCGCCAGATCCTCGATGGACAGCGTTGCGGGCGCGGCAGCGTCGGCCTCCTCCTCGGAAGCGCCGGCGATGACGAGCACCATTTCGCCACGCGGCGGATCGTCGACGACGCTTTGGCGGATTTCGGCGATGGTTCCGCGGCGGATCTGCTCGTAATCCTTGGTCAGCTCGCGGCACAACGCCATTTTGCGATTCGGTCCGAGCACGTCAAGCAGGTCGGCCATGGATTCGTCGATGCGGTGCAGGGTTTCGTAGAAGACGATGGTGCGACGTTCCGATTTGAGCGCGCGCAGGTGCTGCACACGTTCGCTGTGCTTGCGCGGCAGGAAGCCTTCGTAGCAGAAGCGGTCGGTCGGCAGGCCGGACAGGCACAGCGCGTCGAGTACGGCGGACGGGCCGGGAGCGCAGGTGACGGGCAGGCCGCGTTCGATGGCCCTGCGGACGATCGCCAGTCCCGGATCGTTGATGGTGGGCATGCCCGCGTCGGATACGACGAGCACGGTGGCGCCTTGTTCGACCTGGTCGAGCAGACCGTCGGCCTTGTCGCGTTCGTTGTGGTCGTGGTAGGCGACGACGCGGCCGGGCACGCGGATGCCAAGGCGGTTCGCGAGCGCGTATAGGCGGCGCGTATCCTCGGCTGCCACGATGTCGGCGCCTTCCATGAGGGCGATCAGGCGGGCGGACGCGTCTCCGGTGTTGCCGATCGGCGTGGCGGCGAGCACGACCGTTCCGCGCGGAATGTTGACGTCGGCGACCAGTCCGTCGAGCCCGAATTCGGCACGTTCCGTGGCTTGCGCGGTTTCCTCGGCATTTTCCGCGTTCTCGCCGATTTCGGCAATCTGACCAATATTTGTTTTCACGGTTTGTTTCACGGCGTTACCAGCCTTCTCGGCATCAGTCTGTTCGCTCAAGTTCTCCATATTTCCAGTATCGCCCACAGCGTCCCCAAACCATCAGCCCCCGCCATTTCTCCGCCTTTCGCAACCGACCAATCGAAACCCGACCAAACCACCGACGACGCCACACGCCCTCACCGGTAAATCAAAATGCACCCCTCACACATCCGGGTTTCCACCCGCCACGCATTCGGATTTTTCTTCGTACGACATTCGGATTTTCCTTTGCGTAGGATTCGGATTTTCTCAGACGGGGGTGAGACGACGATTCAACACGACTTTGGACATGCCATCGATAGCATGGAATCATGCGTTATTTTGAAGATGAAATTTCCGGAATCGACGGCAGCACGGCCACGTTCGTCGGCTACTGCCTTGACAACAGCAGCGAAATCGACCCGAATCGCAAGCGCCCGTCCGTGCTGGTGATTCCCGGCGGCGGCTACGAAATGACGTCCGACCGCGAAGCCGAACCAATCGCCATGCAATTCCTTGCAGCCGGCTTCAACGCGTTCGTGCTGCGCTATTCCGTGAAACCGTCCATCTTCCCGGTCGCGTTGATGGAAGCGGCTGAAGCGATGCGGCGGATTCGTACGCATGCCGACGAATGGCATTGCGATGCCGACGCGATCGCGGTGATCGGCTTCTCCGCCGGCGGTCACCTTGCCGCCAATCTTGCGACTTCCGCCAGCGACGACGTGCTTGCGGCGCATGGTTACGACGCGGATGCGGTGCGCCCGAACGGTCTGATGCTCGCCTACCCGGTGGTCACGTCCGGCCCGCTCGCCCACCGCGGCAGTTTCGATGCGCTGCTCGGCGACCGCAAGGCCGATCCGGAGGCGCTCGACGCGGTTTCGATCGAGAAGCATATCGACGCGAAGACGCCGCCGGTGTTCGTCTGGCATACCGTTCCGGACGATTGCGTGCCGTACGAGAACACGCTGATGCTCGTCGACGCCTGCAAGAAGGCCGGCGTGAGCGTCGAGGCGCACCTGTTCCCCAGCGGCGGCCACGGTCTGTCGCTCGGCACCGCCGAAACCGCATGGCAGGGGGTCAACGGCATCGAACCGTGCGTGCAGGTCTGGCCGAAACTTGCGATCGCGTGGATGCGTCGTACATTTGCGGATACCGACGCTGCCACGACCGGCTCTGCCACAGCCGACGCGATTGCCGAATAATCGCCATTCCTGCGTTTTTTTCTGCGTCTTTTCACGTCTTTTTTGTCGCACGACTTGAAAATAACCGCCAAAAATCAAAGTCGTGCGACGTTTTGCGCCACCTAATCGCCAAAATCAGATGGGACGCGACTCGTGCACCATCTGACGATCGCCGTAATACAACGAGTTCAGGCCAGGATTCGCCGGCGTGCCCCACGCGGACGCCGGACGCGCCGGACGCACCGGACAGCCGCTGAGCACGCTGGACAGCTGCCGGACAACCATTGAACAACCACCGGGCACCACCGGCCGAACACCACCAACAAGCACGCGCCCATAGGCACATATTGACGATTTGTGCAGATTTGCCACCCGTCGTCGCACTGCGGCGCACACTGCATAGACCCGTTGGTAGTCTGTGATTGGTTCGCAACGGCACATTCGTTGCGCACGATGGAAAAGCAAGCCACACGAACCGACCCCGCGCAACCGCGCAAAAACACACAGAGAGACCCATGAATATCATCAATTTCTTCGTCAACCTCATCAAGGACCCCCGTACCGCGATCGCCAGCTGGATCGCGATGGGCGTCGCCCCGACCCTCGGCTTCATCTTCCTCATCGTCTTCATCGAGACCGGTGTGGTCTTCTTCCCGTTCCTGCCGGGCGATTCCCTGCTGTTCGCGGCCGGCTTCTTCGCCGCGCCCGACGCGAAGACCGGCGTGTCCGCGCTGCCGCTGTTCGCGCTACTGCCGGTGGTCTGGTGCGCGCCGATCATCGGCGACCAGTGCAATTACTGGATCGGCCACTTCTTCGGCCGTCGCATCCTCGAATCCGGCAAGGTCAAGGCCATGACTCCGGAGCGCATCGAGAAGACTGAGAAGATGATCGAGAAGTGGGGTCCGCTGGCCGTGTTCCTGGGCCGTTTCTTCCCGTTCATCCGCACGTTCATGCCGTTCATCTCCGGCATTTCCGGCATGCGCTGGAGCCGCTTCACGCCGTTCTCCGTGCTCGGCGGCCTGTGCTGGTCCACGCTGTTCACGCTGCTCGGCTATTTCTTCGGCGGCATTCCGGCCGTGCAGAAGCATTTTGAATTAGTGATTATTGCGATTCTTGTGCTGTCGCTGATTCCGACAATCGTTGGCCTGCTCAAGGCCAAGTTCGGCAAGAAGAAGCCGACTGCCGAGGACACCCGTGGGCACGGACTTCCTGAGCTTGTCGTACAGAAGTTCGGCAAGAAGAAGCCGACTGCCGAGGACACTGCGGAAACCGCCGACGCCGAATAAGCAGCGTTCAATCGTCGTAAAAATATCGGCGAATACAACGCAAGCACAACACGCGGAGTGTGGAATTGCATTTTTCCACACTCCGTACTAATATTTCGAGAGTTGTCTTGCTAAACAAGGTGACGCACATGGGGCTGTAGCTCAGTTGGTAGAGCGCTTCGTTCGCATCGAAGAGGTCGCGGTTTCGACTACCGTCAGCTCCACGAAGCCCGCTGCACTCATTCCACCGCAGCGGGCTTTTTCTTTTGTTTTCCGCGGTTTCCGGCATTTCTTGCGATTCCCATACGCACTTTCCAGCGCTCTTCGCACCGTGCATACGCCCGTCCGCACGCACGCACCGCGCCGTCCGCACCGGCCACGCAAACGCAACCCAGCCGAATCGCCATACATGCCGACTTCTAAAAAGCCATTTAACGGGGTCATTTTCGCGATTTTTACGATTTTAACCCCGTTAAAATCGCATTTTTCGCAAAACCCGTACGATAGTCCACGTCAAACAGTCCACACAAACCCAAAAATACGTTAAACTAGCGTTTTAACGGGGTTATTTTTGCAGTTTTCGCAATTTTGACCCCGTTAAACCACATCTCAGGGATTATCGGTATCTAAAAAGTCACAAGGAGCACCACATGAGCACCTATCGCAGAGAGCACTATTTGGCCAAGCTCCGTCCTTTCTACAACGATTCCGGTCTCATCAAAGTAATCACCGGCATCCGCAGATGCGGCAAATCCAGCCTGCTCATCACAGTTCTCAACGAGCTCTTTGAGCAGGGAATCCCTGAAACCAATCTCATCTATCTCAACCTCGATCGCCGCGAATACCGTAACGTGACCACTCCGGACCAACTCGATCAACTCATCGAACAAGCCATGTCGAATGCCTACGGTGCAGGACTGCGTTATCTGTTCATCGATGAAGTACAGAACGTGAAAGGCTTCGAAACCGTCATCAACGGCTGGCGGGAGGAAGGCAATTGCTCCATTTTCATCACTGGCTCAAATTCCTATCTGCTGTCCGGAGAGCTTGCCACGAAACTTACCGGCCGCTATATCAAGCTGGAAATGTTCACCCTTTCCTTTCAGGAATACCTCGGCATGCGGAATTTCCTAAACAAACCGGAAATTCCGGTATCGCAAGCCTTCCGCGACTATCTCACATACGGCGGGTTCCCGAAATCGCTGGAATATGACGATCCCGACGCAAAAGCCGCATATATTCAAGACGTCATCGGGCAGATCTTCAACAAGGACATCACCGCCCACAAAAAAGTACGCAATCGCGATACTTTCACCCGTGTGCAGGACTATCTCATCAATAATTTCGCAGCGCCCACGAATCTTTCCGGCATTATCGCGTATCTGAAACACAGCGAAGGCATCAGCATCAAACGCGAAACGCTTGCCAGCTACGTCCGTTTGCTGGAAAGCGCCAAAATCCTCTACAAGTGTCCTCGCTTCGATCTGAAATCCCGCAAGTCGCTCAGGGGCGGGGAAAAATACTATCTTGCCGATCCCGGTATCCGGTTCGCCCGTAATACCGATACGCGAGTCAGCTACGGTCCGTCACTGGAGAACGCGCTATATACGCATCTGCGGTCGAAAGGCTATGACGTCAGCGTCGGCACCATCGGCAAACTTGAATGTGACTTCATTGTCCGAAAGCGCAACCAGTACGCCTATATCCAAGTGTCTATGAGCGTTCAGGATCCGCAGGTCGAGGAACGCGAATATCGCCCGTTCAGCAAATTGGCGGACGGGTATCCGAAATACCTGTTCACATTGGATCCGCTACCATTGCAGCGCGACGGCGTACGTCACCTCAATCTCATGGAATTTCTGCAAAACGACGGCGATATCGACTTCGATTAAACATTAATAATGGCGATTATGTCGTGTGGCGCGCCGGTTGTGCAGACGCACCACACGCATTGCGGAGGCGTCAGGCGTTGCGGCGGCGGATGTAGGCGTCGAGCGTGGCGGCGGTGATGCCGTCGTAGCCGTTGATCGAGGCGAATTGCGGGCCGTTGGAATTGTCGATGCGCATGAAGCCGGTCTGGCCGAGCGTGGTGGCACCGGATGCGGCCGCGGAGCGCAGGCCGGACATGGAATCCTCCACCGCGATGCAATACTTCATGTCTTCGGGCGCGATGCCAAGCTTGCGGCCCGCCGCAAGATACGGTGCGGGCGACGGCTTCTTCTCGACATCGTCATCACCGCACACGTAACCGGCGAACGTGCCGGCCGGTGCCTGCGCGATCAGGTTTTCCGCCAGATGACGCGGCGATGTGGTGACAAGCATCGACGGCACGCCCGCCTCCTTCAGCGACAGCAGCACGTCTTCGACGCCATCGATCCACGGAATGCGCTCGAATTCCTTCTGCGCCACGTAATCGATCATGCCTTTGCCGATTTCCTCTATCGACAGCTTGCAGCCGTGCTCCACCATGCGGCGGGCCACGTCCGGAACCGGCGTTCCGGAACCCTGCCAAGCGAGGTCCTCATCCCAGTATCCGCCGTGGTCGGCTGCGATTTTCAGCTCGCCTTCGTGCCAATACGGTTCGGAATCGATCAGCGTGCCGTCCATGTCCCAGAACACGGCTTTGAGCATCAGCTTCGAAACTTCCTGGGCGCCGTTCTGGATACCGTTGTTCAGCTCGGTCATTACGTTTCCTCGCAATCGTTACGCTTCGTTCTCCGATAGCTACATTCTTCGTCAGCTACGACCATTTCAGCAGAGCGGCACGACGGAAGCGCTTCAGCGCGCAGAAAAAAACAGGACGGTTCCATCAAGCCGGTCCGCCAATCGGTTCATACCAATCGGCTCGCACCAATCGGTTCACGCAAACCGACTCATGCACAAGCCAATTCGCGCAAGCCAACGCAGCAACCAACCCATAGCAACGGAGGCACTTGGAAATCCCCCAAGTGCCTCCGCAACGAACAACGCATCCGACGAAATCGGTCGGCCGCAATCGCAGCAATCCGTCATAGACCCCTTTTAGACGAATCGCAAGACTTGCGTGCGACTACTCCTGAGCCTCCTGCTCCTGAGCGGCCTTCTCGGCATTCTCCGCCTTCCAGCGGGCGATGCAACGCTCGACGCGCTTGTAGCCGATGATCTTCGGATCCAAGCCGGCCTCGCGGAAAATCGCGGCAGGCGAGCCACCCTCGGCATACCTGCGCATGCAGTCGTCACGGAATTCCTTGGAATAACAAATTCGATACTGAGTGACTGATTCCACAGCATCGAGAGACCCCAGGTATTTGCGGGTCTTTGCGGTGAACGCAACTCTTGGCACTGTACGCTCCTAACCTTTCTGTATCCACCGCATGCCCTCCCCCGATTCTTCGCGGAAATAAGCAGTCATATTTCATCGAAGCTGTGGGCCAGCCGGAAGAAATACGAACTTCAACGCGGATACGTAATATTATTCCTCACAATAGAGACATCATTGCGAGACAGATGCGGCGTTATGAGTAGTTGCATACCAAAAATCGGGCATACCCCCGCGATATATGCCCGATTTTGCTGTTTTTTTAGATTTTTTTAGGGTTTTCCAGCGCTTTTCAGGAAAGTCAGCGAATGGGCTGTCAGCGAATTCCCCAAACTACCACTGACCTGGAGCCCATATCGTCCCCCTCTTCCGCACGTTCCGCCCGTACGGATTCGCGCGACGGAAGCTGCCGTGCATCGGCTCGCAGCTGCCTGCGCCCCCCGCCCCCGCCCCCGCCCAGCCAGTCGACGCTACCGTCGGGGCGCGCGATGTAGCCGTCCAGGCTGGCTGCCACGTGGTAGATCAGGGTGGGTTTCATCGGCGTTTCTCGCGGGCTGGTCGGCGACCGGTAAGGTTTTGAGCCAAGCGCTGCGTCGAAGTTTCCCGCCGTACCCCCTCAGCCGGCCGGCTCGACCTCCAGGCTGTCGGGAGACTGGGCATCGCCGCCCAGCGCCTGGCTGAGGGTGATGTAGTTGAGCAGCTGGTTCAGGCGGTTCTCCGCCAGGGTGATCTCGGCGCTGCGCCGGGTCTCCTGGGCGGCGAGCCAGGACTGCAGCGTCTCCGCGCCGGACTGGTAGCGGATGCGGTAGATGCGCTCGGCTTCCCGGGCGGCCTCCAGGGCGCGGGTGCGCATGCCTTCCTGCTCGGCGTAGTGGCGGCGGCCGGCGAGGTTGTTCTCCACGTCGGCGAGGGCTTCGTAGAGCGTCTGGCGGAAGCCGTTGACGGCCAGTTCGTAGTCGGTCTCGGAAACGTCGATGTCGAGCTGCATCTGCTGCCATTTCAGGAACGGCAGGGTGATGCCCGCTCCCAGCGCGCCGACCGGGTTGCGCAGCAGGGTGCCGAGGCCGAAGCACTCGCGCCGGCTCTGGTTGTGGCTGAGTGGTTCGGCGCCCTGTAGTACCCGTCGTCCGACCTCCACCAGCACGCCAATACCCAGCACCAGCAGAATGCTGCCACTGAGCCAAGCGGCATTGGCCTTGAAGCGGGCCGTGCGTCCGATGGCCACCAATCCAATGGCGTACGCGGTGGCATCAGACAGCATATCCAGCGCGTCAGCCAGCAGACCTGTGGAATGGGCAATCCAGCCGGCGATGCCACCAATGACGGCCAAGGCCGCGTTGAGGACCAAGGCAATCCACAGTACACGTCGCTCCTGGGCGTTCTTGGCCTCGTGATGGCAGCCACAGTCACTCATCGGGTGTTCTCCATGTAATTACGCAGTTCTGAAGGAATCGGCATCGTGCGCAAGGCGTTTACCCGAGCGCCACCGGTATTGCCTTTAGGCATCCACACCCATGTCAGGGTCGCAGCGGCCATCAGGCGCAGCAGTTGTCCAGCCATTTCGCGCATGTCGTGGGCTTGCCACGCCCATCTTGCGAACGCCCAATGACTACGCACGTGCAAGCGCGTGCGGTGCTGCGAGAGCACGTGGGCCAATTCGTACCGTTTGTAGGCCGTCGTGAGATCGCCTTGTTGTAGCGCTTGATCGCCTTGCCAAAGATATTGCGCAAAGGCCGTATCCCGTTGATCTGGAGCCTCGTTAAACGGCCAGCACATCTGCGCCCAATAGCTGGCAGGCATCGTTTCCTCGCGCAACCCGACCTCGCCGGCGCGCAGCGTTTCAGGGCGATCAAGGAAGGTGCCGCACAGACGATCCCAGATCATGAAGAACTCGCCGAAGTTGACCTGGGCATCTTCATAGTCACGCTTGTGATGCCACCGATGTACTTCGGCCACGCCTAGCCAGCGACGTAGCGGGCCAACGCGGTAGTCCAAGTTGGCGTGTTGGAAAGCCAGTTGAACACTCATCAGTGTCAGCCACGCACTGATCACCAGCGGCGGCGCACCCAAGGCGACAGTCAACCCCAAGCCCGGGCCGGCCATCAGCAGTGCACTCAACGGGTGACGACGTTCTCCATTGAGCCAATACAAGCGCTCAGCGCTGTGGTGGATAGCGTGCAGTTTCCATGCCCATCGCACCCGATGACTGAAGCGGTGCATGGCATACAGGCCCAAGTCGATCACCAGCCCCGCCAGCAGCATCTGACC
>OGQD01000455.1_pt1 | contig 31275 bp, 25 predicted proteins | sample 1553091 | NCBI WGS metagenome assembly OGQD01 (sample SAMEA2580290, study PRJEB22360) | human gut metagenome | biome: human gut; feature: human-associated habitat; material: faeces | place: Denmark | collected 2008/2010
TTAATATTGTTTATCTTTTCTATTTGCATTATGCGATACTTATTTATTCTGAATTTTTCTTTGATATTGTTTATCTTATTCTTTTAAATACAAATCCTTCTGTTATCTCTTTTGTGGTTGTTCCTGCTTCGCTTAGTCCTGCTTCTGGCAGATTCAAAGTTATTGTTGCCTTATATTTTATTTTATTTATTTGTAAAATCAAGTCAAAGCTAACTTTAAAACTAATTTCCTCTTCAGTTGCACCTATTTTTGTAATTAGTGTACCATCATGCTTAACTTCTGTGTCTTCATCAGATACGAATTTTCCAATATTGCTATTTGAAATTCTAATTACTGCAGAACCACCTTTACTGCCTATTTCTAGTGTTTTTATATTGCTACTTTTTGCTCCTTTATATTCAAGCTTATCTTCTATTAAATAGCTGTCATCATATATAAAAGTTCTTCCATCATTACTATTAGGCATATATGTTCTTATTATTCCTTTTTGTGGTGCTTTAATTACCTTAACATTTGCAATTGTAAGAGACTCTAAAATATCGTCAGCAGAATCGCTATTTTTGTCTATAAAGAAGTAAATATCATTACTTTGATCTATTTTCAAATTCCATTTATGAGTTTCTTCAGTACTTGTTCCATTGTTTTCATTATTATTTTCAGAGTTCTCAGCACTTTCGGTACTCTCAGCATTATTCGTATTTTCAGTTTCTACATTTTCTGCATTTTCATCTGTAGTAGTTTGTTCTTCTGTTGTTTTTCCACTCTCTACATTAGTATTTTCTCCTTTATTTTGTTCACCCTCAGCAGTACTTATTATTGTTATTTTAGATAGCTGATAAGGCATATTTTTTTCACCCTCAACCTGATATTGCAAAACAATCATAAGTACAATTATTATTATTATAAGTAGAGTTCCAATAGCTGTACAAAATTTAATCTTATCTTTCATATCAGTATTCATGTACAGGATTTTCCTTTCTTTTCTTAGTTGGCGGAGACGGTGGGATTCGAACCCACGGGCCGGTTTAAGCCGGCTAACTGATTTCGAGTCAGCCTCGTTATGACCACTTCGATACGTCTCCTTATATGCTTTTATATTATATCAAAAAAATATAAAAAGTCAAACCTACATATTTTGTATATCTTTATGTTTCATAAAGCAATTATATCCTTGGACCAATTTTCCGAAATGCCTTGGACACTAACATATTTTATGTGTTAGAAAGTTCAGTATGACTTTTCGATTATATAAAAATAGTAAAAAGGCCTCTTGGAAAAAATCCCTTCGGCCTTTTACTTTTTTCATACTATATTACAAACTTATATTATAATACAAATTTCTTTATTAGAATAAGTCCTGATGCTAATATTGTTAATACTCCTAAACTTGTGAAAGCATATATCATTGTTTCACCTGTTTGTACTGCTATCATTACTGGTGCATCATCTATATCATCTTCTCCATGTTTGTTATTGTCTGGAGTCGAATCAATATCTGGAGATCCATATTCATTGTAATCTTTGCTTATTTCTGCCCAGTTGTCCATTACTCCGAAGTTTTCTATATCATTTATCCATGTTAGAACTATTTCAACTTCTGTAGTATCTCCTGGTTTTAGCAATATGTCTTTTGCTTGGTCTGTTGTAACAGTATTTTCATCTACTACTTTCCATAGTGGGTTGTCTTCTTGTACGAATTTCAATCCTTGTGGAATGTAATCCTTTATTTCTTTTGCATATCCAGCTATTGTGCCTTCATTCTTTACTCTTATTTTATATCTAAATTTAACTGTTACTTGATCTATCTTGCTCTTCTTTAGGTCAACTTTTACTATTTGTTCTGGATCATCTTCTGCTTTATGACCTGTTTCTGTTATTTTTTCTTCTCCATTTTCTGTTACAATTGCTTGTGTTACCCATTTTCTAAGAGATAAGTCGAACCATTGAACCTTTATTTTTTCAATATCTTGGTCATCTTCTCCCTCGTTCCATTGGTCTGGAGTAGAATCTCTGTCTTCAATGTCTTTTCCATTCTTGTCTGTGTTCTTAGATATTTGTGCTTTATTTATTATAATCTTATCAGATGTATTTGGTTCAACTACTTTGAAAGCAATTTCCAAGTCTTTGTAATCAAGTACGTCATTTTCTTTATCGTAAGCTTTTAGAAGTGCTGGGTTTTCGCTACCATCTACTCTTCTTGTTTCTCCTTGCTCTTTTGATAAATAGTCTGTTACAACTGATACTGCATCAGCAACATCTGTTACAACTTTTCCGTCTTTATCAAGCATCTTCCATCCGTATTTTACATTTGTTTCATTTTCTGGTAAGAATTCTATTCCTTCTGGTAAATCATCTTTTACACTGCTTGCATATCCATCTATTTCACCTTCATTGTAAACACGAATTGTGTATATTACTGTATTTCCATTTGAAACAAGTACTGGCTCTTTTGTATGTATATATGTTGCAGTTGTTCCAGTTCCATCTTTTAACACTGTCGTGTCTACTTGAGGAATTCTGCTTGTTATTTCAGTTGTTTCAACTTTTGTGATGAATTTTCTTAAAGATAAATCAAATTCTTTAATTATAACTTTTTCAAAATCGTCATCATCTTGTTGTCCTGGTATATAATCTTTTGAAACTTCGTCATCCTTGTAGTCTTCAAGATCTTTTCCTGTTGGTACATTTACATTATCTTCTTCTGAATCTCTATCTTTTACTGTGTTTCCATCTTTATCTGTAAAGTCAGAAATGTCTGCGATATTTGTAATTTTCTTAACCCTAAGTGTTGTTTTTAGTACTTTACATACTACTTTTACATCTTTGTAAGCAAGTGAATTTCCATCAAATGCTGCAAGTTTGTTTTCGCCTGATGTTTGTTCATTTTCCTTAGATAAATAATTTGTTTTTATTATCTTAGCCTTTGTTTTATCAGTAGTTTTATTTCCATCTGCATCATACATTTTCCAGCCATAGTTTTTATTTATAGTATTTTCTGCTATAAATTGTAATTGGTCTGGTAAATGATCTGTTATTTCATTTGCATAACCATCTTCTGGTCCTTCATTATATACACGAATTGTGTATTCTACTAAATCTCCAACAGCAACTCCTACTGGATCTTTTGGGTGATTATATATTGCAGTAGTTGAAGTTCCATTTACCAATGGAGTTACATCTGGCACTGGAATTCTGCTTGTTATTTCTTCATCATTTACTTTTGTAATGAATTTTCTTAAGCTTAAGTCAAATTGAATATTTGGAACTGTGATGGTTACTGTTCCATCTACTAAACCTACTGTTGAACCGTTCTTTTGTGTTTCAGTCGTATCTGAAGAGAATTCAACTTTAGTTGCCTCATAGCCAGTTTCTACAAAAGCTTTTGTTATATTTACTTTTAGTTCACCAATTAATTGAATGTACTTATCTGGTGCTTCGATTTCTCTTATTGTAATTACATCTATTCCTTCATCTTCCATTACAATAGAGCCAACACTTATTAATCCGTTTTCGTCTGTAGTGTATGTTCTTTCATTTCCATTATTAATCTTTACTCCAAACTTTGCTCCTGCTAATTTCTTTGTATTATCGTGTGCATCAACTTTTACAAGCTGTAATTTGTATAATCCAGGATTTTTTCTGTTTGGAACCGTTACTGTTATTGTTCCATTATCAAGTGCAACTGTTGAACCTTGTTTTTGTTCATCTGTTGTGTCTGATGAGAACTCAACATTACTTACTACATAGTTTCCATTTGATATTGTTTTTGTTATATTTAATTTTAATTGTCCTATTAATTTTGTGTATCCTGTTGGAGCTTCTGTTTCCTCTATTATTATAGTGTCTGTTCCTTCTCCTGTTATAGTTACTGGAGTTATGCTTATTACACCTGATTCATCAGTTGTGTATTCTTTTGCATCTTCATTATTTACTTTAACAGTAAATTTTGCTCCAGCAAGTTTTGTGTTACTATTTTTAGAATCAACTTTAATTACTTGTAGCTTATATGTTCCTTGTATTGATTCGTTATCTACTGTAATTGTTATCTTTCCTGTTGTCTTATCTATTGTTACAGGACTATTAGCTGTAATTACTTGTCCATCTTTGTCTGTTACTGTCATAGTTGTATTTTCTACATCTATTACATTTATACCATTTTCTATTTTCTTTGCTACTCCTAGAGTTATTGTTCCTTCAAATTTATTGTATCCACTTGGTGCATAAGTTTCTTTTATTATATATGTATCTTTTGTAGATAAATCTGTTATTGTTGTTGTTCCAAGATTTACAGTTCCGTTCTCATTTGTTGCTGTTTTATCTGTTCCATTTACATTAAATACAGCTCCTTGAAGTCTGGCTTTTGTTGTTGCTTCTTGTTTTACAATTTCAATTTCATACTTTCCTTCGGCTTTTCTTATTATTAATTTTTCAAAGTCGTCATCATCTTGTTCACCCTTGTAGAAGTAATTTGAATCTGTTAAATCATCTTTGTTAGATGTATTTCCCTTGTAATCTTCCATTGAGTCTTTATTTACATTTGGTTTAGTGTTTGGTTCAGAGTCTCTGTCTGCTCCAGTTTGACTTATTATTGTTTTATTAAGTTCTGCATCAAATTCTTCTGAAATCCATGCAACGTTTGTAAGAACTTTATCTGTTGCACCTGCTACTTGTGTTACTTCACATTCTATTTGTATTGTTTCAGATGCAAGTGTTGTTCCATTATAAGCGTTCAAATTGTCCGTGTTAGATGTTCTCTTTAATTTTAGTAAATTGTCTGTTTCAGAATAACTATCAAGTTCGAAGTTCCCTGATATAACTTGTGTGAATTTTAATCCTGTTGGTAATTGATCTTGAATTTTTGTTGCTTTACCAATTTTTTCTCCTTCATTGTATATTGTTAAATTGTATATTACTTTGTCTCCAGTTTTAACTTCGACAGGATTTTTTCTGTGGTTATATGTTGCTGTTGTTCCTGAATTTAATGTGCTTAATTTTATGTTTGGAACTCTTGATTCAGCTACATCTGTTCCATTTACTTTAGTTATATATTTTCTAAGTGCTAAGTCAAATGTTTTTTCTAAGTTAACTACTGTTAGATTTATTGTATTTCCATCTATTGTAACACTTGGTTTTTGAGAATCGATTGATGTTTGAATATTATAATTTACATTCTTAAGTTGAGGATTGCTTATAGCATACACTCCATTTGATATTGCTTTTGTTACTTCTATTTGTAAGCTGTTGATTATTTTTTTATAACCTGCTGGTGCACTTGTTTCTTCAACAGTTATTGTATCAGTACCAGCTTGAGCAATATTTATTCCATCTATTGTTATAATTCCCTCTGAATTTGTTTTTGCAGTTTTTACTGTTCCATCTGGTAATGTAATTTTGAATTCTGCTCCTTCAAGAGCTTTACTGTTTGTGTCTGTTTTTAATAACTTCAAATTATATGAACCAGTCATTTTCTCATCTGGTACAGTTACAGTAATTAATCCATCAGTTAAATTTACTGTCGAACCTTGTTTTTGAGAGTCTGTTGTATCTGTTGAGAAGGTTGCACTACTTACTTCGTATTTATCCGTACCTTCTATTTTAGTTACATTTACTTTTAATGTTCCGATTATTTTGTTATAGCCTGTTGGTGCTTCAGTTTCTGTTATTGTTATTACATCTATTCCAGCTTTATCAATTGCTATATTTGGAATTGTAATTATACCATTACTATCTGTTGCACTCTCTGTTAGAGTAACTCCATTTAATTCAACTTTAAATTTTGCTCCAGCAAGTTTTATATTAGCGTTGTCTTTATCAACTTTTACTAATTGTAAGTTATATAGTCCACTCTTTTTCTCGTTTGGAACTGTTACACCTATCGTACCATTTGCCAAGCTTACTTCTAGCCCATCTTTGTTAGACTCTGAAGTCGTTGTGGTGTATGTCATATTGCTTACATACAAACCATTTTCTCCAATTGATTTTGTTGCAGTTATCGTTATGCTTCCAATTAATGATTTATATCCAGCAGGAGCTGTTTTTTCATTTATAACGATGGTATCTGTTCCAATTTCTGAAATTGATATATTAGAAATTGAAATTACTCCATTGCTATCTGTTGTATATTCTTGTTCTTGTCCATTATTTATTTTTACTCCAAATATTGCTCCAGAAAGCTTTGTATTCTTGTTTGCTTTATCAAATTTTACAATTTGTATGTTATAAGATCCGTTTAGAACTTTTGTTGTATTTGTTATGTTGTATGAGTATGGTGTCTCTTCAATAATTACAACTGGTTGTTCTGTATTTGGTGCATTAGCAACAGACCAATATCTTGCTGTTCTATTTGTTCCAGATACAGTAATATCCATTGTTATTCCCATTATATTTGAACTTGCTGGAACCATTAAATAAAATTCTGTTCCAACTAGTTGTTTTAATGTTTTTGATGTTGAAGCAATAGTTCCACTAGCATTTTTTACTGCTATTGTTGGTGTTATTGTATTTCCATTTAAATCTTTATATGTTGCAGATAAATTGTAATTTGTATCTATTAATTGATTTATTTTATATGGTCCAAATACTAAATTTCCATTTACTTGTGTAGTAGTTGCACCACTTATTTCAAGTTCTACTGGATTAGAACTTACATCTATTGAAACATAGCTTGAATTTGTATTTGCGTTATCAATGTAATAGCTATATAGAGCTTTAAGTGCGTCTATTTTATCTAATCCGTCATCTCCAAAAAGATCGTCAAAAGCTTTATAGTTACTATCAACTTTATAAGTTGCATTTCTGTATAAATTTATCTCATCTGCAGAATAATGATATGTTCCTGTTGGGTTTGTAAAATACCAAATTGCAAGTTGTTGAATAACATCAATCTCATCTGAAGAAATTCCACTATAAGTTTCATCTGGTATTACACTCTTTAAGAAAGCATTCTTTTCAGCTGTATTCTCTGTTGCAGGAATTAGATACAAATGATCTAAAACCCACATCAATTTGTTGTAGTTTGTACCAGTTGGTAAAACATCTTTATATGGGCTTGTAATCGAGCTTAAATCTTTTAAATTAAATCTTTGATTGTAGGTACTTTTTGTTGTAACTCCACCTGTAGACATATCTGATGAACCAAATCCAGGGCCTGCCTTTATACAGTATATTGTTTTGCTAAAGTCAGCTGTTTCTCCCGAATTTGCACTGCTATATGATGCAATTTTCCATACCTTTTTTGCACTTTGTTGGTATCCATATCCAGAACTTCTAAGCGATTCTAGTCCAAGATATATTGGATTTGTGCTTTCGGCTTTTACATAAGTTGTAAGTGCTAAAATTGTTCCAATCATTACGCTAAAAATAATTACAAAACTTTTCATAAACTTATTCATAGTTTTTACCCCTCTATTTTCTAGTATTGATTTTAACAATATTATACATATAAGTCAATTATGTTTCTTGTAAAATTTGTCAATTATATGTAATAAAAATTTACCTTTTTCTACGGAAATTTAATCCTTATGCCTTTTTTTCATTTTTATTACATTTTTTTACTTTTACTTTTTTATTCGACTTTATTTTTATTCTTTTTTATCTCTCTAAGCTCTTTAAAAAATTTTTTCATTATATGTTTACATTCAGTTTCCATAACTTTTGTTTCTAGTTCCACTTTATGGTTAAATTCATAATCATTAATTAGATTTAATACCGATCCGCAGGCCCCTGTTTTTTCGTCCATCGTTCCAATTACTAATCTCTTCAACCTAGCCTGTATGATAGCTCCTGTACACATTGTGCAAGGTTCTAAAGTAACATACATAGTACAATTTTCTAGTCTCCATGCTTCTAGTTTTTTGCTTGCCTTTTGTATTGCAACTATTTCTGCATGTTTTGTTGTATCTTTCTTCGTTTCTTTTACGTTATGTCCTCTTGCAATTATCTCATTATTTTTTACAATCACAGCCCCTACGGGTACCTCATTTTTCAGGTACGCCTTTTTTGCCTCTTTTAGAGCTTCCCTCATAAAATATTCATCACTTTTTGTTTTTACATCTGATTCTTTTACTTTATTCAAACTTATTTTCCCCCATATTTTACTGAAATCTCTTTTTTACTTGATTTTTTAATGTATATATTATATCATGAATTTACTGTTAAGAAAATAAGTTTATAAGATAATATAATCATTTTTAATTGTATTTATTTTCAAATTATTTTTATTGGAGGAATTTCTATGAGAACCGTTGTACAAAGAGTTTCATCTGCAAGTGTTACAGTTGATGGAAATGTTATTGGAAAAATAAATAAAGGATTTTTAGTTTTATTGGGAATAAAATCCACAGATACTAAACAAGATGTGGATTATATGGTTAAAAAAGTTATAAATCTTAGAATTTTTAGAGATGAAAATGACAAAATGAATTTATCTTTAAAAGATGTAAATGGAGAACTGTTAATTGTTTCTCAATTTACTTTATATGGTGACGCAAGTGACGGAAATAGACCTTCCTTTATAGAAGCAGCTAAACCAGACATTGCAATTCCATTATATGAATATTTTATTTCAGAATGTAAAAAACAAATTGGCGTAGTTCAAACTGGCGAATTTGGTGCAGACATGAAAGTCGAGCTTTTAAATGATGGACCTGTAACAATAATAATGGAATCTAAATAAAATTTTATTGTTATGAAAGACAAAATATTATAAATTATAATGTGTAATAACAATATCGTCTAATTACAGTTATTTGATGTACTTTTATAATAATGATATTAAAAAGATGCAACACTAATGTTATAAATTTTTAACATTAATATTGCATCTTTTGTTTGCACCCTTCATATTCTACTTTCCAATAAACATTTGAACATACATTTTACCATACCTTGGACTACTTACTACCCCTATACCTGTATAATTAAAACTGCTATTTAATATATTTGCCTTATGTCCAGATGAATTCATCCATGCCGTTACAGCACTACTATTGCTTGAATTAGCAGCAATATTCTCTCCTGCAGTTTTGTACGAAACTTTAAAGCTTTTCATCATATCAAATGGTGAGCCGTAAGTTGGTGAATTATGTGAAAAATAATTATTATCCACCATATCTTGAGCCTTTATTCTAGCAATTCTTTGAACTTCACTATCATTTTTCAGAGCTGGTAGTCCATTATTAGTCCTTTGCTTGTTGATTAAATCAAAAACTTCTTTTTCATCTGAATTCATGCTTGAGGTCTGCGTTCCAGAAGTCCCACTATTTCCAGTAGATGAGCTACCACCCGTCGTTCCACTACTTGTATTGCCAGAACTTGACGAGCTCGGATAAATTGCTTTTACATACTTCTTACTAACAGCTCCAACATAATCCTTGTCAGTCTGAATGATATACCATTCTCCAACCCCAGCAAAAACTCTAATATACTCATTTTTATTTACTGTTGTTACAACATTATAATTAGTCCCGTGGTCCACTTCTAACATTCAACTTTGATGCAGTAACTAATCCTGTTGAAAAATCTAATTTATAATAATGTTGCATTCCAAACGATTTTGTAAGTGTACACACAGTCACAATAAATGTGGCTATCATTACAAATTTCAAAATATTTTTCTTTTTCAAAAAAATGACATTCATAAGCTATCCTCCCATTATAAAGGTATTAGCTTACGAATGTCCATTATGCAGATTTTTTCTATAATTTGAACTTTATTCAAATAAGTGGTATAATATAAGTATATATTCCGAATTTAAGGAGGTTATTTTTATGAGTAAACAACATATATTTAGAAGACAAAAAAATCCATCAGTGGTTGTAAATAAATTTCTTCCACCAGAAAGTACGTTAATGACAGGGGACCAAAATCCTACACATATAGTAATTCATGAAACTTCTCTTGGTACAGGAAGAAGCCCAGAAAATTATGATTTAACTCATTATGCCGATATGTTAAAAGAATATTCAAAAAATGGCAGAACTGTAGGTTTTCATTACTTGGTTGGAGATACACAAGTATATCAATTTATTCCAGATACTAAATCTACAGACCATACAGGAACTGTTTTTGGAAACCATAATAGTATTGGAATTGAAAGATTAATTTGCAAAGGTATTGACTACGAAAGTGCTGTACATAACCAAGCACAATTAGTAGCAACATTAATGCTTAAATATAATATTCCTATTCAAAATGTATATACTCATAAACAAATGCAAATGGAATATGGTAGTGAAAAAGTAAAAAGTACTCCAAAGCAATGTCCAGGAAGATTAATTTCAGGTTTTAGAGGTACTGTACAAGATTTTAAACATGAAGTAGAAAGATGTTTTGAGTATGGATGGTTCTTTAAAGAACTTTTAACTCCTGAACAAATAAAAGAAATTCCAGAATTGATGAGAATTGCTAAAGAAGCTGAAATAAGAAGACAAAATAAATTAAAAGAAGAAAGAAGAGGTCAAGTAATTCGCTCATCTTCAAGAGATACTTTTGATGAGGAAAGATAATTTTACTATTGCAAGATTTTAATTAGTTTTATAAAAAAGAAAGGGACTTAAAATAAAAATAAGTTCCTTTCTTTTGTTCTATTTGGTTGGTGTGCCAGAAGGGACTCGAACCCCCTACCTCTTCCTTAGGAGGGAAGCGCTCTATCCTGGTGAGCTACTGACACAAATCTAGTTATTATAATAGCATTTTATTATATTCATGTCAATTGATTTTAGCCTGTAAATCAATATTCCAGATATAGATAAGTGAAAAAGTAAATGCAAGTATCAATAAGGTACATTGCAATAAGTCTTACATTTGGTCTTAATGTACAATATAATGCAATTTTGTTATAATTATATTATGTAAATGTTTTGGTAGAAATGGAGAAATATTATGATAGAAAAAAGCAAACAGCTTACATTAAGCCAAAGAAATAGAATTGAAGAAATGTTAAACCAAAAGAAAGTTTGAAATAGCCAATGAATTAGATAAAACACAATCAACAATAGCAAGAGAAATTAATCGTCATAAAATTTTAAAACCACACAATATATACAAATCATCAAATTTGTTTAATTGTAAATTTTTTGTTAATTGCAAAGTCTGTACAAATAAATGTCGAATATTTCAGCCAATTTCTTGCAAAGATAGAGACAGAAATATTGGTGTTTGCAATAATTGCTCAAAACTTAAAACTTGTAATCTTGACAAATATTTTTATTTTGCTGAGGAAGCACATAAGAAATATAAATACACTTTGACAGATTCAAGACAAGGTGTAAATTTGAACACATCTGAATTAATTGAATTAGCCCATTTTATTTGTCCATTAATAAAGAAATGTCAATCAATTTACACAATATTAAATAACCATCCAGAAATAAAATTCTGTGAAAAAACAATATATAATTATATCGAAATGGGATTATTTAAAGATTGGGGTGTGACAAATATCACACTAAAAAGAAAAATCAGGAGAAGACTTCAAAATAAACAATTAAAGAAGCGAAAAGAACCAACAAATTACAATGGTAGAACTTATACAGATTATTTAGAATATAAAGTACAAAATCCAAATATAACAACAACAGAAATGGATACGGTATATAACAATCAAACAGGTCCATATATTCAAACTTTTATATTTGAGAACACAGAATTTATGATTGGAATATTACATACAGAAAAAACATCAGATTCAATGTCAAAAAGCTTAGATTCTTTTCAAGAAATATTATCTGATAAAGAGTATGAACAATTATTTTCAGTGCTATTAACGGACCGTGGAACAGAATTTATAAAATCACAACAATTTGAAGTAAATATTCACACAGGCGAAATAAGAGGAAAAATATTTTATTGTGATCCGATGCAGTCAAGTCAAAAACCACATGTAGAAAACAATCACAATTTTATAAGAGAAATACTTCCCAATGGTCAAAGTTGGAATCATTTAACACAAGAAAAAATAGACTTAATGTTTTCACATATAAATTCCACACCGAGAGAAAATTTAGGTGGCAAAACGCCTTATGAAATATTTTCTTTCATATATGGCGAAGAACTTGCTCATAAATTAAATATACAAAAGATAGCAAAAGACGAGGTCGCCTTTTAAAATAAATTTAAACAAATAATTCAAATCCAAAATATTTACATAACTAATTGAAAAACTAAATGCAAAGCAAAATAGCACTTACTTTTACACTAAAAAAATTTAATGCAATTTTGTTTTATTAGTCATGTAAACTTTTTTAAAATCTATATTAATTTTACACAAAAATAGCGAAAAAAGCAAGTTGCATTTACTTTACAGAATTGCATTTAACTTTTCATTTGACGAACATATTTCTTAATATCTCATTTGCAAATTCACATACAATTTTAAAAGCAATTTCTTCTAAATCCTTGAAACTTATTGTTTCTTTTGTTAAAATATTTTCAAACATAAAAATACCTCCTGTATATTGATTCTTACAAACCAAATTATACACAAGGTATTTATGTTGGCTAGTCTTTTTAGACTAGTCTTATTTTTTTATTCAATTTTGCCACGAAAAATTTAACTCATATTTTGCATTACTTTTCGGCAAATTATCACATTTTTATGTGTTATCACCCTGATATCCAAATATTATATTTGCACTGATTTTTGTTGCATTAGGATAAAAGTTATAATTCCAATTTTTATCCCAGTTATCTCCTGCTTTAGTTGCCTTACACTTTATTGTTTGACTTGATGTCCAACCAGAGAAAGCGCAAGAACCTATTGATTTAACACTTTTGGGAATTGTTATACTTTTCATTGCACCACACCATGAAAAAGCGCCACTTCCAATTCCTTCAAGGTTTTCTGGCAAATGTATCTGTTGCAAGTTTCTGCAACTTGAAAAAGCGTATTTTCCAATTTCTTCAAGGTTTTCTGGCAAATGTATCTGTTGCAAGTTTTCGCAACCATCAAATGTATAATCTTTAATTTCCTTAACACCAGCCGGAATTGTTATACTTTTCATTTCATGACACGCGCAAAAAGCGTATTGCCCAATTTTTTCAAGGTTTTCTGGCAAATGTATCTGTTGCAAGTTTGTACAACAATAAAAAGCGTATTCTCCAATTTCTGTTATATTGTCAGGTATTTCAATATATTTTAAATTATAACACTCACAAAATGCAGAATTATCAATCTTACCTAAATTTTTTGGTAGCTCAACTCTCTCTAAACTAGTGAAACTAAAAGCTCCCCCGTCACTTCCACCATCAAATGCTCTTTCTTCTAACTTTTCAACCGTATCAGGCAATTCCACCTTCAAAATATTTTTAGTATAACTTCTTACTGTAAGTTGATCATCTCCAGTATCCTTGTACAATCCTGAATTATATAAATTACGATCATTTGATATCTTTGTACATCTACTTGGGAATCTTAATATTGTATAATTATCCACATTCTTTTTATATCCAAGAACTACACCATAATCAGCATTATTTGGATCATCACTTTTCCATATAAATATATCCTCTGGTGCCGCTTTTTTATCCCATTCACTAGCATCAAATTCTTTTTCTGAGTCAGATACATTTAAATCTTCATCTACAAAAAACTCATATTTTTTATGAATTATTTTAAATCCATCTCCACTAATTGAAACTGAAGAATCTGCTGAAATTTTTCTTAATTCATCTTCCAATATTTTTCTTTTTTCTTCTTGTGTTAATGTTGAAGTTGCATCTTCTATTTGTAAATAATGTATTGCCAGATTAACTTCATCTTGTGCTTGTCCTTTTTCAGTTGAATATTTAGCATCTTTTGCTTTACTTATTACTCCATTATTGTTTAGTACTAAACTTATACTTACTCCTGCTAATATTAGCAGAACTACTATTGTTACAACTAAAGCAATAAGCGTAATTCCTTCTTCTTGTTTGATTTTTAATTTTGTTTTCATTTTTTTAGTTTCCTCCCTTTTTTTCTCTTCTTTTGCGTTTCAAATACTTTTGTTTACAGGTTTATAATAGCATACCATTTTTTTATTTTCAACTCTTTTTCGTTTATTTTTTCTGTGTTTTATGCTATAATGGTTTTTAGTTTTTTTAGGAGATTTTAGTATGAAACATATTTTAAGTTATATGAGAAGAGCTATTGAAGATTACGATATGATTGAAGATGGAGATAAAATTGCTGTTGCATTGTCTGGTGGAAAGGATTCTATTACAATGCTTAAGGCTTTAAAAAGTTTGCAATTTTTCTATCCTAAAAAGTTTGAATTGATTGCTATTAGTGTTAATCCGGGTTTTGAATTTTTCGATGCAGATTTTTTAAGAAAAACTTGTGATGAAATTGGTGTTCCTTTTTTCGAGGAAAAGTATGACATTTATAAAATTGTTTTTGAAGATAGACAAGAAAAGAATCCTTGTTCTTTATGTGCTAATCTTCGTAGAGGAATTTTGAATACTGCTGCAAAACGCGAGGGCTGTAATAAGATTGCTCTTGGACATAATCTTGATGATGTGCTTGAGACTTTTTTGATGAATTTACTTTTTGCTGGTAGCATTTCAACATTTTCGCCAGTAAGTTATATGGATAAATCTGGAATCACTCTTATTAGACCTTTAATTTATGTTCCAGAAAAGGATACTAAGCGTTTTGTAAAGAAGTCTGGTACTCCTGTTATGCCTAAGGTTTGCAAAATGGACGGACATTCAACTAGAGAGTACGTAAAACAGTTGATTGTTACTCTTTCTATAAAGAATAAACATGTTAAGTCTAATATTATGGGTGCTATAAAAAGAAATAATATAGACGGCTGGAAGGACACTACAAAGTAGTGCCCTCCTTATTTTTATTTTTTCTTTTAGTTTTAATTCTTACTTTTAAATTATTATTTTAAAACTTTCAATTTTTATTTTGCTGAATTTAAGAATTCAGATAAGTCTTTTAAGTCTTGTTCTGCATTTTCTTCAGTATCTGCTTTTATTCCAATGTAGAATTTAATTTTTGGTTCTGTTCCAGATGGTCTTACACAGCACCATGCATCGTTTTCTAATTTGTAGTACAATACATTTGAATTTGGTAGTCCTGTTTTTGTAACTTTTCCTGTTTCAAGATTTGTTACTGTGTCTAGCTTGCAGTCTTTTATTTCTAATACTTTGTATTTTCCAAATTGTGTAGGTGGATTTTTTCTCATGTTTTCCATCATTGCCTTTATTTCTTCTGCTCCTGTTGCACCTTCTCTTGTAACAGATATTGTTTTTTCTTTGTAATATCCATATTTTTTGTATATGTTATTCATTTGGTCCCATAGAGTGTATCCTTTTTCTTTGTAGTATGCTGCAGCTTCGCAAAGTGCCATTACTGCTGATATTCCATCTTTATCTCTTGCATAAGTACCAATTAAACAGCCATAGCTTTCTTCAAATCCAAACATGTAAGTATTTTCACCTGTTTGTTCAAATTTTCTAATTTGTTCACCTATATACTTGAAGCCTGTTAGTACTTCTATTAATTTTAATTTATATTCTTTTGCAATTGCTCCTGCTAGATTTGATGATACTATTGTTGTAACTAGTGCTCCGTTTTCAGGAATTAGTCCTCTTTCTTTTTTCTGTGATAATTCATATTCTGCAATTAATAGAGCTGACATGTTTCCAGAGAATGAGTGATATTCTCCTGTTTTTGAATCTTTTGAATATACTCCTAATCTGTCTGCATCTGGATCGTTTGCAACGATTATATCTGCATCAACTTTTTTAGCAAGTTCCAATGCTAGCTTGAATGCATTAGGATCTTCAGGGTTAGGATAACTTACTGTTGGGAAGTCTCCATTTGGTTTTTCTTGTTCTGGTACTACATGTACTTTAGTAAATCCTAATTCTTTTAGAATTCTTTGTACAGGAACGTTTCCAGCTCCATGAAGTGGTGTATATACTATGTTTATTTGGTCTTGCATTCTTTTTATTGCTTCTTGATTAAGAACTAGTCCTTTTAGTGTTTCAATATATGCGTCATCTATTTCTTTTCCTATTGTGTGATATAGTCCTTTTTGTTCAGCTTCTTCTTTACTGATTGATTTTATTTCTCCAAAATCAGAAATTTTATTAACTTCTCCAATTATTCCTTTATCATGTGGTGGAACTATTTGAGCTCCATCTTCCCAATAAACTTTGTATCCATTATATTTAGGTGGATTGTGGCTAGCTGTAATCATTATACCAGCTATACAATTTAATTTTCTTACTGTGAATGATAGTTCTGGAACTGGTCTTAAGTTTTCAAATACATAAGTTTTTATTCCATTTGCATTTAAGCATAATGCTGCAAATTGGCTGAATTCTTTAGACATGTGTCTTGAATCGTAAGAAATTGCAACTCCCTTATTTTCTGGATTATGCTCTTTTATATAGTTTGCAAGTCCTTGAGTTGCTTTTGTAACAGTATATTTGTTCATTCTGTTACTTCCATTTCCAATTACTCCTCTTAGTCCTGCTGTTCCAAATTCTAAGTCTTTGTAGAATCTATCTTGTATTTCTGCTTCATCATCTTTTATTGATTTTAACTCATTTTTTGTTTCTTCATCTATTGCTGGGTCATTAAGCCAAGCATTATATTTTTCTAAATATTCCATTCGTTTTTTCCTTTCAATTCTTTTCTCTTTGCAAAAAAGGTCTAAACTTTTTGTATAACAAAAAATTTAAACCTTTTATTTTAATTATACAATTATTTTATTTTATGAAATTCTTTGTATAATTTTCTTGCAGTTTCAGGGCTATCTACTCCCTCTGCATTTTTTACTGGAGCAAATTCTTCTTCTCTCTTTACTCTCATTATTGCCATGTCATCTAGTGATTCAAATGCATCAAATAAGAATGCTTCAAATTTATATGCATTTGGAGTGTCACTTGTTACAAGTTTTCCATCTTTATCAAGATATTTTGCTTTTTTGAAAGCACTATGATATGGTAGAGAATTTTTACTTATTTCTTCTATAGCTTTTACACTGAATAGATTGCATAGTATATGAGATTCTCCATATATTAATTCACCTTTTTCATTTGTAGCTTCTGCCATTTCTTTTGAAATTTCACTATACTCTACAACACTTGGTTTTCCGTTTCTCTTGCAGAATACTCCTACTTTCTCATGAGGTCCTGCTTTTACAACGCTCTTTCCTGCTGCTAGAACTTTTTTGTCTATTGCGAGTCCTAAGAATACTGGGTCTATCATGTTTACTAATACATTGTCAACTCCACCAATGAAAGCCCACTCTATTCCTCTAGATTTCATGTCATATATTATTCCGTTCTTATTCATTGATAGGAAGATTCCTCCGTGACCATCTGCAGCCATTTTAATTAATCCATCTTCTCCAACAAGTATCTTTCCTTTTGTATCTATCATTGGAAGTTCTCCTTGTTTGAAGAATATTATTTTATCTTTTGGATATCCAAAATATTTATTTTTTTCAAAGAAGTCTACTGTTGCACCATTGTTTTCGTTACTTGTCATTATATACCATACAACATAAACACCATATTTTTCTTTAGCACTTTTTAATGTATCACATAATATTTCGAATATAGGCTTATGTGATTCTAGTCCTAAATCAAATGTTCCTTTTGGTCCTTTGTGTCCAAGTCTTGTTCCTTGTCCACCAGCCATAGTTACAGCTGCTAGTTTTCCTTCTTTTATAGCTTTTAATCCTATTTCTTCATAATGATTTAATTCTTCTTTTGTCATTGCACTCTTGTCTGTGAATTCGGTTGGTTCTATTTTTGAGCTGTTGAAATCAACCACATTATTTACTTTTTTAAATAATTCTTCAACTTGATTAAAATTTAAAGTCAATATTTCATCTAATAATTTTGCTTGTTTTTCTGCGTCTAATTTGTCATATTGGCTTAACAATTGCTCTTGGCCATACTTTTCAAGTAATTTCTTTGCTGCCAAATATTTTTCTTCCATGTTTTTTCTCCTTCCCAATCCATAAAATACATGATTGTTCTTTTATATTATACTATTAGAATCAAATAGTCAATATTTTTGGAAAAATCTGAACAAATTGGGAATTACTGTTTTAATTTGCTATTTTTATAATGTATTCTTCTTTGTCTTTTTCTCCTGCTGTATTAAGTATTTTCTCGTGTTCTTCTATTATTTCTTTAATACTATCCTTGACTTCATCAATGTTGTAACAATTTACAATATTGATTTTTCTATTATATTCACTATTTTCTTTCACAATTATATCGTCTATTTCTTTATTAATTCTGTCGTTATATTCTTTTGTTCCACTTATTATTATATAATCATTATTTTTTAGTTTCTCTCTTATTTCTTTTTCCTCTCCATTAAACTTTTTCCAGCCGATGTTCATAATTTTTTCTTTATCTTTTAAGTTAATTCTTTCTAATAATACTTCCATTTCAGCTTCTGTATTTTTTTCAAATATTGTGGTAATTCTGGCTCCTTCGTTAATTTTCTTATCTATGTTTGGTAATAGCATTGTTACTAGGTGCCAATCACTTGCATAGAAACTACAAACTTTCTTAACATTTTCATTAATTTCGGTCATCTTTCTTACCTCCAACTTTTAGATATTACAAAAGTAATATCCAGCCTTCTTGGCTTTATTTTTTCGCTTGTTAATTTTATTCTGTTGTCTATGGTAAATTTTACCATCGTTACAGTTGTATGTCAATATTATTACAACTGTAATCGTATGCCCTTTTTCGACAGCATGCAGTGTTTTCTTTGTGTTTTCTTGACTTTTGTCATTTTTCTCCAGATTATTCTTTCATAATTATTACATTTTTGTTACAATTTGTATTTGGAATTTTTTATTTTTTTGCTTGTATTTTTTATTATTCTTTTATTTTTTGCCAATTATGTATATTCTTTATTTTTTTGTAAATACTTATATTAACAAAAATAAAATTTATGGAAGGAATGTGATTTTTATGAATTCTTCTTCGAAAAAAATTTTTAGAAATGGATTTATTTCTAAATTTCTACTTATTATAAGTTTATTATGTCTTTTTATCTTTTTGAATGCTTTCTCTTATGTAAGCGCTGTAAGTACTGATATATCTTCCAGTGTGTTTAGATTACATGTTATTGCAAATAGTGATACAGACGAGGATCAAGCATTAAAGTATAAAGTCAGAGATGCCTTATTAGAATACATGAATTCTATTTGTAAAGATGTTCCTTCTAAGCAAGAAGCTATGGACATTGCAAATTCTCATATTGATGATTTTTATGCTATTGCTGAAAAGGTTATTAAAGAAAACGGATATGATTATCCTGTTAATATTACACTTGGAAAATCAGATTTTCCTACCAAAAACTACGGAGATGTTTCTTTGCCTGCCGGAACTTATGATGCTCTAAGGGTCGAGATTGGCTCTGCATCTGGTAGAAACTGGTGGTGTGTAATGTTTCCTCCTCTTTGTTTTGTTGATGTTTCTTCTGGCGTTGTTCCTGATTCTTCGAAAGAATTGTTACAAAACAATATGTCTGAAGAAGATTACGATTTAATAACAGACGACAATAGTAGTTCAGGGTTAACTTTCAAATTTAAATTAGTTGAGCTTTTTGAAAATTGGAGATTGCAATTGGCTTCTAAGTAAAAAAAATGCATACAGAGTATTTCTACTTTGTATGTATTTTTATTTATGGTATGTTTCATTATTTGCAATTTTAAATGCCCTGTATATTTGTTCAACTAAAAAGATTCTTATTAATTGATGTGGGAATGTCATTTTTGAAAAGCATACTTGTTTATTGCTTCTGTTTAATACATCTTTTGATAATCCTAAACTTCCACCTATTACGAATGTTATATTGCTGTTCAGATTCGATATTTTTTCTATTTCTTGAGAAAATTGTACTGAATCTAGTTCAATTCCTTTTAATTCCAGTGCTATAACATAGCTATCTTTTTTTATATGGTTTAAAATGTTTATTCCTTCTTTTTGTTTTATTGCTTCTTCTATATTCTCATTTGATTTTTCAGGAATTTTCTCATCTGCAACCTCTGTTATTGTAAGCGAACAAAATCTTGATAGTCTTTTTGAATATTCTTCGATTGCATCTCTAAAAAATTTTTCTTTAATTTTTCCTACACATACTATATTTATATGTACCATTTTTAATACGGTTTTTACCGTCTCCTCCTTTATTTTAGGCTATTTCTATTTGCTTGCTTGGTCCATCTCTCTTTGCCACACCAACTTTTACATCGTTTTCGTCAAAATGATTTTCTATTATCTGTTCTACTACTGTTTTGTATGCAAGCTCTGGAAAATTGTTTTCTTTGCTTAAATGTCCCAGCATTACGTTTGTTAGTCCACTTTTTATTAGGCTTGAAATTAAGTCTCCAGAATTTTGATTAGACAGATGTCCCTTTGGCCCTGCAATTCTTTGTTTTAAACTATATGGATATTTTGAATATTTTAAAATATCTGGATCGTAATTTGCTTCGAGTAGTATGAATTTGCTTTTTTCAAGATTATGCATTATATCTTCTGTTATGTGTCCTAAGTCTGTTGCAACACTCATTTTTTCATGGTCATGAAAAATATTGAATCCGCATGGATTTGCGGCATCATGTGGTATGCTAAATGGCTTAAATGATAGATCTTTTATTTCAAATTCAGAGTTTACCAAGAATTTCTTTTGGTTATCTTCTGCTATTTTATTTTTCTGGTCTGGCATTGCATTCCAGGTTTCTTCATTTGCATATACCGGTATATTATATTTTTTTGATAGTGTTCCAAGACTCTTTACATGGTCTAAGTGTTCGTGTGTTACAAGAATTCCATCTAAGTCTGCTACATTTACATTAAGCAAAGAAAGTGCTTGTTCAATTTTCTTTGCACTTTCTCCCGCATCAACTAATATTTTTGAATTTTCGGTTTCTACCAATAAACTATTTCCTGTACTTCCACTAAATAAACTACAAAATTTAAACATTTTATTGTAACTTCCTCTACATTTACTCTTCTCTTCTTATATTGGCACCTAATTTTCTAAACTTTTCTTCTATACATTCATATCCTCTGTCTATGTGATTTAAATTGTATAGCTCTGTTGTTCCTTTTGCCTCTATTCCAGCAATTATTAAAGCAGCTCCTGCTCTTAAATCTGTTGCATATACTGGTGCTCCAGATAATTCCTCTACTCCTTCAAATACCGCTGTTTTACCTTGTGCTGTGATGTTTGCACCCATTTTATTTAATTCTGCTGTATATTGGAATCTTGATTCCCATATACTTTCATTAATAATGCTTGTACCATTTGCAGTTGCTAAAACAACTCCCATTTGAGGTTGTAGGTCTGTTGGGAATCCTGGATAGGGTAGTGTTTTTATTGTTGCCTTGTTTGGTCTTTCATCACACCAAACTCTAATTGTATCGTCTCCCTCTTCCACATTAGCACCTATTTCTTCTATTTTTGCAGTCAAGCACTCCAAATGTTTTGGAATACAATTATGAATTGTAATATCTCCTCTGGTTGCAACAGCTGCAAGCATGAATGTTCCAGCTTCTATTTGATCTGGAACTATAGAGTATGTTGCACCACCATGCAATTTTTCTACACCATTTATTTTTATCATGTCTGTTCCAGCACCATGTATGTCCGCACCCATAGTGTTTAAAAAGTTAGCAACATCAACAATATGTGGCTCTTTTGCAGCATTGTCTATTGTTGTTGTTCCTTCAGCCAATGTTGCTGCAAGCATTATATTTATTGTTGCACCAACTGAAACAGTATCCATATATATAGAATTTCCAACTAATTTTTTTGCTTCAGCAGATATTTTTCCTTTGGCTACTTCTGTAACTGCCCCAAGTGCTTCAAATCCTTTTATATGTTGATCTATTGGACGGGCACCTAAATTACAACCTCCTGGTAATCCAACTTCTGCCTTTCCCTTACGGCTAAGAAGTGCTCCTAACAAATAGTATGATGCTCTAAATTTACTTGTCATATCTAAAGGTGCAGAAGTACTCTTTAAATCTCTTGTGTCTATATGTACTGTATTTTTTGATTTCCATTCGATTTTTGCTCCTAATTTCTCTAATATAGAGCAAGATATTTTTACATCGCTTATATTTGGTACATTTTCTATTGTACATTCTCCATCTATTAGTAGTGTTGCTGGAATTATTGCAACAGCTGCGTTTTTCGCACCACTTATATTTACATCTCCTGTAAGCCTTGTTGGCCCTTCAATTACTAATCTTTCCAAGACGATTCCCCCTAATTGTATTTATGTTCAATTATAATATATAGCATAAATCATTTGAATTTACAATGATTTTTGACAAAATTTATATTATATTCCAGATTAGTGCCGAGGTTATCATTCCAACAAAATCTGCAATTAGTGCTGCAACAAGTACAAATCTAATATTTTTTGTTCCAATCGCACTAGTATATACTGCTATCGTGTAGAATGTTGTTTCTGTCGAACCCATTATTGTTGATGTTATCAAACCAATTCTACTATCTACACCATAATTCGTCATTATGTCTGTTGCAACTGCTAAAGACGCACTTCCTGATATTGGTCTAAGTAGTGCCAGTGGTATTACTTGACTTGGAAATCCTATAGAATTTGTTACAATTGAAAGAGAATTTGACAATATATTCATTAGTCCAGAACTTCTTAGGGTTCCGACTGCCAGGAATATTCCCAATAATGTCGGAAATATTTTTATAACGATACTCATTCCTTCGCTTGCTCCATCTACAAAAATATCATAAATTTTTTTCTCTTCTAATAATCCATAAAGAACAATTATTACTATTATTACAGGAACAGCCAATGTTGATATATAATTAATTATTTTCATATTTCTTTTTACCCTCTGTAATTTAAATTTTTTACTTTAAAATCAAATTTCTATTAATTATTCTTCAAGTTTTTAAAATTTCTTTACTAAGATTTTACATGCTATTATTCCTGCTATGTCGGCACAAATTGTTGCAATCCAGACAGGAACTATTATTGAACTTGGATTGCATGAACCGAAGTGATGACCTTATTGCAATTACTGTAGTAGGAATCAACTGTATTGACGCTGTGTTTAATACTATAAAAGTTGCCATGTTATCTGTAATTCTATCTTTACATGGATTCTTTTTCTGCATTGTTTGCATTGCCTTTATTCCTAATGGAGTAGCTGCATTTCCTATTCCCAGTAGATTTGCAATCATGTTTATAGTTATTTCATTATATTCTTTGTCCTCTTTTTTCATACTTGGAAATAAGAATTTCATTATAGGTCCCATTAGTTTTGATAGTTTATTTATTAATGATGTTTTCTCGACAATTTTCATAAGACCATTCCATAAGCACATTGTTCCAAATAATTTTATGGTTAAATCCACAGTTTGAGCACAAGATGTGAATATCGAGTTATTAAATTCTTCTATATTTCCTGTAATCAAAGAAAATATAAATGCAATTAATATGAATGCAGGCCAAATTTTATTTAACATGTCTTTCCTCTTTTCTAATTAATACTATTCAAAATTTTTTATTATAGAACTCTAAAAGTCTTTTAGTTTTAGTAAAAATTTACAAATATTGTCATTTTTTTAAGCATTTCCTTTGATTTTTGTAAGTTTTTGATGAATTTTCTTTTTTATTGTTGTATTTTAAATTTTTTTGTGATATTATAAGTATGGATTATTTGTGAATATACAGCTCACAGGAGGAGGAAGTTATGAAATCTACAGGAATTGTAAGAAGAGTGGATGAATTAGGAAGAATCGTTATTCCAATGGAATTAAGAACTAAATTTAAAATAGCTGAAAAAGATCCAATTGAAATTTATGTTGACGGATCTTCTATTGTTCTAAGAAAATATGAAGAGTCTTGTATTTTCTGCGGAAGCACTAGAAAAGTTGTTGATTATAAAGGAAAATTAGTCTGTGCAAAATGTGCACATGATTTAGCTGAAATTGATCAAAAAGCAAATTCATAATAAATAAAAAACCTTTAGAAGATAATTTCTAAAGGTTTTTGTTATTTATTTTTTTCATTATTATTCTTTATTTCTATTTATTCAAAAATTTCTTATAGATTTCATCTTTTGCGACTTTATTATTTTTTGCAATTTGCTTTATTATCTCTTTTTTAGTAAGATCCTTCTGTTCATAGTAATCATACTGTTCTTCGAGTGTCATCTTATTTAATTCTTCTATTTGAATTTGTTTTTCTGATTTACTATGCATCTCAAATAGTATTATATGTTCTCCTTTTACAGGTTCTAAATTTGGTATTATATCTTCTATTTTTCCTCTTATATAATTTTCATGTATTTTTGTTAATTCTTTTGCAATTACAATATCAATATTACCAAATCTTTTATTTAATTCTTCTAGCGTTTTTACTAGTCTATGTGGTGCTTCATAAAAGATAATCGTCTTATTTTGTTTTTCTATATCTTCAAATTTTTCTTGTCTTAATTTTTTATCTAGTGGCAAAAATCCGTAAAAAACAAATTGTTTAGTATCTAGTCCTGATGCTATTAAAGCATTTATAAGTGCACAAGCTCCAGGTATCGGAACAATTTGTATATCTTCTTTTATTGCTTCTTTTACTACTTCTTCTCCAGGATCAGAAATTCCTGGTGTTCCAGCATCTGTTACAAGCCCTATATTTTTTCCCTCTTTTAGTATATTTATTAATACTTCTGTTTTTGTATCTTCATTGTGTCTGTGATAGCTTATCATCGGTTTTGATATTTCCAAATAATTTAAGAGTTTTAGCGTGTGTCTTGTGTCTTCTGCAGCTATTACATCAACCATTTTCAAAGTTTCAACTGCTCTATATGTTATATCTCCTAGATTTCCTATTGGTGTTGCTATTAAATATAGTTTTCCGTCCATTTCTTCTCCTTATTATACGTTATAAATCTGTTTTATTTCATCTGAATATTGGCCACTTTCATTATATATGTAGAGTGGTCTATCAATCTTTAGGAATTTTTTTCCACCTTTTACTGCCTTTATTAAAATTAATGATGCTTCAGAATTTTTATTCGAATAAACCACTCTTAATTCTTTAGGTTCTATTTTGTTTTCTCTTAACTTTTGAATTATATCCGGCATTCTTTCTGGCTTGTGTACTATATAAAGTTCTCCTTTGTCTTTCAGCAGTCCAGAAGCTGTTTTTATAAAATCAGATAAATTTGCTTTTATTTCATGTCTTGATATTAATTTTTTCTCGTTTTCGTTTATTTCTCCTGTTCCAACTTCTTTATATGGCGGATTCATTACAACAACATCAAATACATTTTTTTCGAGTAACTTTTGGGAAAAAATTTCATTTATATTTGAGTTAATTATTCTAAACTTTTCTTCTAAATTATTTAGTTTGATACTTCTTTCTGCCATATTTGCAACATCTTCTTGTATTTCAATCCCAGTCATTTCAGCCAAGTTAGTTTTTTTGCATAAAAGAAGTCCTATAATTCCAGTTCCAGTTCCTAAATCAGCAACTTTGCTATTTTTCTTTATGTTCTTTGCAAAATCAGATAGCAAGATACTATCTATTCCAAAACAAAAGCCATCAGTTTCTTGAATTATTTTTAAATCTTTATATTGCAAATCATCAATTCTTTCATTTTCTTTAATCGGTATATCTTCCATACTTCCTCTTTAATAACTTTTTTTATTTCATCTTCATATTATATAATAAATATTTAATTATGTAAATAGCAAGATTTAAGTTTAAACATAAATGCTTAGAGTCTTTCTTTTACTTATTAAAAAGAAAGGAACATCGTTTTATGAATAATTCAACTAGAATTTTTAATTGTGGGCCAAGATATTGTAACTACAATCCTTATGTTTGTAATAAGAATTGCTGTTATCCTAAGTGTTATAAAAATAATTGCTGTAATAAATGCTCTGGATTTGGTTCTATTATGGATTCTTTATATTGTGTAGAACATTTCCTATGCTGTGCAAACCAAGCTTGTAGATTAACCAGTTTTATAAATTTCTTTAGATAGTTTATTCATTTCTTATAAATTTTTGTTCAAAATTAATCTGTTCATCTTTAAAGCTTTGATTTTCTTTTCCATTTATTAATATTTTTATTGCATTTACTTCTGTTAGTTCTGTTAGTGTATCTACTAAACTGTCTATGGTTGCCTGCTCTTCCTCTTTTCCTCCTTTGTGATTTTCAATAAATTCTTCCGAAAAGTCTAATATTAATGTTTCCCCTTCTAACTTTGCACTTAAAATTTTAGTTCCTTCAGGAATTGTTTTTTCTAGATTATCTTTCTTTGGCCCTTCCATTAGTAAATTTATTAATTTCTCATAAGGATTCAATACTATTTCTTTAACATCTACAATTCTAGCTTCAGGCTCAACTTTTTGTGTAGTCTTGTTTTTAAAGTACAGCGATACCATTGTCTGCCTTTCTTGTTCTTCGGAAATTTCCTCCTGTGGTTCATACTCTTCAATTTCTTCTTTTTTTGCATTGTTTTTTATAATGTACATTACCATAAGTACAATTGCTATAACTACTAATAATATTAATATAATCGTTTTTAGCTTTTCCTTCATTTCTTCCTCCTTTCTAATAACATGTCTATTCTTTTTTTGATTATTTAGAACCTGTCTTTTTGGCTGTATTTAATTTTTCTCACATTATTTTAATTGTATATATTTTTAATTTTCCAATATAGTTTTTCCCATATATTATAATAGCTTTTTTATTTAAGTTTTCGGCTTGTTGTATTTAGTTTTTTCACAAAAAATACACATTATTTATTTAAAGTTTATTATAGTCCTGTAATTTCAGCTATTTCAGGTGTTTTTTCTTATTTTTTATAATCATTTCTTTATTTGACAAAATGCGATTTTCCGTATAAAATTAAGGTGATTTATAAGATTTCAAGGAGTAAATTTATATGAGCAAATTATTACATGTTGGCCTTGACGTTGGCTCAACAACAGTTAAAATTGTTGTACTGGACGAAAATTTAAATACTTTATATACAAACTATCAAAGACATAATTCTGATACTAAGAATACAGTATGTGCGGTCCTTGATGATTTAGTGTCTCGTTATTCAGATAGCGAATTTACAATTGCACTTACGGGTTCAGGAGCTATGTCCGCTGCAAATTTCTTGAATGTTCCTTTTATTCAAGAGGTTGTTGCGTGTAAAAGAGCCGTTGAGAAATACATTCCACAGACAGATGTTGTTATCGAGCTTGGTGGAGAAGATGCTAAGATTATTTATTTTGGCAAATCTATCGAACAACGTATGAACGGAACTTGTGCTGGTGGTACTGGTGCTTTCATAGATCAAATGGCATCACTTTTAAACACTGATTCTGGCGGACTAAACGAGCTTGCTAAAAAGCATACGATTATCTATCCAATAGCTTCTCGCTGTGGGGTTTTTGCTAAGACCGATGTGCAACCTTTAATAAATGAAGGTGCCGCAAGAGAAGACATTGCAGCATCAATTTTTCAAGCAGTTGTGAATCAAACAATTAGTGGTCTTGCTTGCGGTAGACCAATCCGTGGCAATGTAGCATTCTTAGGAGGTCCATTAAATTATTTATCTGAACTTCGTGCAAGATTTATAGAAACATTGCATTTAACAGACGAGCAAATTATTGTTCCAAATGAGGCTCACTTATTAGTTGCAAAAGGTGCAAGTTTAGATTCATTAGAAATGGAACCTATTTCTGCTCAAAAGCTAAAGGCAAAAATTCAGATGTTAAGAACATCTCATGATAATACGACAAATCCTTTAAAGCCACTATTTGTAACAGATAGCGAATACACAGAGTTTAAAGAACGTCATGCAAAAGATGTTGTAAAAAAAGGCGATTTAAAAACTTATAATGGCGATTGTTTTATTGGAATAGACGCTGGTTCTACTACTACAAAATTAGTAGTAACAGATACAGAAGGAGCCTTGCTGTATTCTTTATATGCAGGCAATGAGGGAAATCCATTAAAGAGCGTTATTAAAATGCTTAAGGATTTATATTCTGTAATTCCAGAAACAGCTACAATAAGGTGTAGTGGCGTTACTGGTTACGGAGAAGCTTTGATAAAAACAGCTTTAAATGTGGATTTGAACGAAATTGAAACTATTGCACATTACACTGCAGCTAAGAAATTTATGCCAAATGTAACAAGTATTGTTGACATTGGCGGTCAAGACATGAAATATATTAAACTAAAAAATAATTCTATAAATAATATCATGCTAAATGAAGCTTGCTCTTCTGGCTGTGGTTCTTTTATAGAAACTTTTGCAAAAAGTCTAGGTCTTACAATACAAGAATTCGTGGACTCTGCAATAGAAGCCAGAAATCCTGTTGATCTAGGTTCAAGATGTACTGTATTTATGAATTCAAAAATAAAACAGGCTCAGAAAGAGGGCTATAGCGTTGGAGATATTTCTGCTGGACTTTCTTATTCCGTAATAAAAAATGCAATTCAGAAAGTTATGAAGATTAGAGACCCTAAGACTATGGGCAGCCACATCGTTGTTCAAGGTGGAACTTTCTATAATGATGCTGTTCTTCGTGCATTTGAATTACTTACTGGCAAAAACGTTGTAAGGCCTGACATTGCTGGTCTTATGGGTGCTTACGGTGTTGCACTTCTTGCTCAGGAACAATATGAAGCTAATAAAGACATGGAATATAAATCTACTATTGCAACATTAGATGATATCGATAAGCTAAAAGTCGAAACATCTCATATTCGTTGTAATGGCTGTGAAAACCATTGTTTACTTACAATAAATAAATTCAGTAATGGAACTAGACATATTTCTGGTAATAGATGTGAAAAAGGTGCAGGAATTGTTTCTGGAAATACAGAACTTCCAAACTTAGTTAAATATAAATACAATAGAATTTTTGATTATACACCTTTGGAGGAAAAGGATGCTCCTCGTGGAACCATTGGTATTCCTAGAGTTTTGAATATGTATGAAGATTATCCTTTCTGGTTCACTTTCCTTACAAATTTAGGATTTAGAGTAATTATATCTGAAAAGAGTAATAGAAAAACTTACGAAAAAGGAATGGAATCTATGCCATCTGAGTCTGTTTGCTACCCTGCAAAACTTTCTCATGGACATATAATTAGCTTATTAAAGCAAGGAATAAAAACTATTTTCTATCCTTGTATTCCATATTCTAGAAAAGAATATGAAAAGGCTGATAATCATTATAATTGCCCTATCGTAATATCTTACTCTGAGGTTTTGAAGAACAATGTAGAAGAATTAAAAGATCCAAGTGTTACATTCTTAAATCCATTCTTACCTTTAGATGTAAAAACTTTACCTGAAACTATACTTGGTCTACCTGAGTTTAAAAAATATAATTTTACAAAGAAAGAACTTACAGATGCAGCTAAAAAAGCTGAAGAAGAATATCAAAAATGCAGAAGCGACATTCATGATGAAGGTCGTAAAGCAGTTAAATATCTAGAAGAACATAATCTTAAAGGTATAGTGCTTGCCGGACGTCCATACCATGTTGACCCAGAAATAAACCATGGAATTGATACTTTAATTACAAGCCTTGGTTTAGGAGTTATAACTGGCGACAGTATTGCAAATGAAGTTGTTCCAAAGGCTCCATTAAGAGTTGTAAATCAATGGGTATATCATGCAAGACTATATGCTGCAGCAGATTTTGTTGGACATCATGATAATCTTGAATTAGTACAATTAAACTCTTTCGGCTGTGGTGTTGACGCAGTTACAACAGACCAAGTTGAAGAAATTTTATCAAGTTTTGATAAAATGTACACATTAATAAAAATAGATGAAGTAAATAATCTTGGTGCAGTTAGAATACGTATTCGTTCACTTCTTGCTAGTATGAATAAGCGTGAGAAAGATAATATTCAGGCTCGTGGCGATGGTGATTATACTTCTAAGAAAAAAATATTTACAAAAGATATGAAAGACTACACAATTCTAATTCCACAAATGGCTCCTATCCACTTCGAGCTAATCGAATCAGCCGTTAGAGCTTGTGGATATAATGCAGTACTTTTAAGAGATTGTACAGAGCATACAGTAGAAACTGGATTAAAATACGTAAATAATGATGCTTGTTATCCTTCAATTCTTGTAACTGGTCAAATGATAGAAGCATTAGAATCTGGAAAATACGATATAAATAAAACCGCATTAATAATGTCTCAAACTGGTGGTGGCTGTAGAGCTACAAACTACATTGGATTTATTCGTAAGGCACTAAAAGATGCAGGATTCTCAAATGTTCCAGTAATTTCATTCAATGTTGTTGGAATGGAAAAAATGCCAGGATTTAAGATTACTCCAAAGTTGGTTGAAGGATTACTAAAAACCGTTGTCTATGGAGATTTGCTACAAAAAATGCTTACAAAAAATAGAGTATATGAAATTCATAAAGGTGAAACTCAAAAGCTATTCGAAGAATGGTTAGATAAATGCAAAAAATTAGTTGAACATTCTTCACTTTCAGAATTTAAGAAAAGTATCTACGATATGGTAAAAGATTTCGAAAAAATTGAATTAGATACATCTGTTCAAAAACCTAAGGTTGGTATTGTTGGAGAAGTTTTAATAAAATATCATCCTTTTGGAAACAATTTCGTTGCAGAAAAATTAGAAGAAGAAGGCGCCGAAGTCATTCTTCCAGACTTTATGGGATTTGTTAAATTTATGGCTACTCATAAAATCACATTTAATACACTTATAAAAACAGATAAATACAAAGCAAAAATATTTAAAGCAGCTATTAAATTGATTGATATATTAGAAAAAGACGAAAGAATAGCTCTTGCAAATTCTAAAAAAGGATATTTACAACCTTGTGATATTTGGGAACTTGAAGACAAAGTAAAAGATGTGCTTTCAATTGGTAACCAAACTGGTGAGGGTTGGTTCTTAACAGCAGAAATGATTGAATATATTGAACATGGTATTCCAAATATTGTATGTGTGCAACCATTTGCCTGCTTGCCAAACCACGTTGTTGGAAAAGGCGTTATAAAAACAATTAGAGATAAATATCCTTATGCAAATATTTCTCCTGTTGATTATGACCCTGGTGCTAGCGAAGCAAACCAAACAAACAGAATAAAACTTCTTATGGCTGTTGCAAAAGACAATCTAAAAAAAGAAGAAAAAGAAAAATTAGCTTTAGAAAAAGAAAATTTAAAGTCTGAAGTTAAAGAATTAAAAAAACAAATAAGCTCCAACGATAAAATAGAAATAATAACAGCTAT